>SL_7KL_010_BRINEDRAFT_10000176_pt1 | contig 28504 bp, 19 predicted proteins | sample SodLak_010_BRINE_FD_10663 | JGI IMG/M metagenome (IMG submission 10663)
ACTCCGTAGACGCAATTATTAACTTGAGTAGCATGGTTGAAAATAACGTGGACAAAGAGTAGTGTGATCACAATATTGTGAATGGAGAGCGTATCATCAAATAGGTATGCTCGTCCCTTCAATCGTTCTGTCCACACGTGGTTTTATTATCGGACTTGCCATGTAAGCCAACCTGAGTGTCTACTCTGGTACTGGTGGAACCTGATCGGGTCGCTGTCAAAGTAAACGGTGAGCTGTATTGAGTTTATTATACAATAAAACTTGAGTCAAAATTGCTTCTTAATTTTGAATAATTCGGACGGCATACCACTGATTCGTCGGCTGCAGCCCTTCATTGCCTTGCCAAGAAACCCGGTCTGTCTGAAATTGTGTTCTTGTCGGCAGCATAGTCGATATCACCGCCATTCATCGATTAAGATTGTGCAGTCGTCGAAACTATACTAATAAAAACTCATTGAAAATGGTTTCAGATACTCAACAACCCATCGACTGTTTTTATCACTTTGGGATGGGATGTCGGAGAATCGTTCACCCATGAATTGAACATTTTGTACATTATTATAAACCACCACGACCGCATCAATCGTTAGCTGATAGAACACCAGTAGAGGAGGTTCTTAACCAGACAGTGTCTTAACTGGTTTGTATAAAATACCTAAACAGTATCTTCTTTAGTTTAGGTTCGCTGCGATCTGGATCGGAATGTGGACTCGTCACTAATGCAATTTAACCATTTATTTCACCCATTCTACCTTTGATATCTTAGACATCTAATTTGTCTAAACTGTCTAAACCAGCTTGGGCTAAGTCTGTCTCAATCTATTATAATCCGAGTTCCTCTTCGATCGTAGTATCAGAGAGTGCTGCTTCAATTAGCGCTGGATAAAAGTCTCTGTTCTTTTCCATACCACGGCCGTGCTTGCGTTTGTGACGGGCGTTGAGCTCGTCAAACCGAATTCCCATCTCGTTGATGATTGATTCGGGGAGATACATGTTGACGTTCTTTCGGTCTTTCACTGAGCCGCTTGTTTCCTTCTTTGCTGTCTCTTCTGTCTCAGATGTCTTTTCCGTCTCTTCTATCTCCTCTATCTTTGCTGTCTTTGATTCATCTGATGGAGATTTTATCCGATCGCGGAGAGCGTTTGCTCGTCGGCTTTTGGATTCGTTATTGTCGCTCATGCTGAGATCTCCTCAATGTGGGCGGCAAGATCGTCATAGACCGCTTTCATGTCACACTCTTCTGCATGCTCAAAGATCGACACGCCGTTGTTCCACGCTCGTTGGAGCGCAACAGGCTTTCGAATCTCAAAGACTGGGATTGTATCACCGAACACATCCCCAAACCATTCTAACATCTCGTCTGCTTCTGAGTCCGTCGTTACTTCATTTGCGACAACCGCAAGCTGAGTAATTGGAACATCATATGTCTCACTCAGGACATCAATCTGATCGAACAGAATCTCCATTGCGCGAATTGCAGTTGATCGGGTGGGTGCCGGAATAACAAGATTGCGTGCTGCTAAGATCGCGTTGTCAGTGATCGGTCCGAGATTCGGAGGGCAATCAATAATCACGTAGTCATAATTGGTCTCGAGTGCATCTAACGCCATCCCAAGACGCTCCTCACGTCGTCGAGCAGTCGTCAGCTCCCCTTCGAGTTTGAACATATCAACGTGAGATGGAACTACATCAAACTCTTCACCTGCGACGATCACGTCATTGATTAACCTAGATTCACCGATATTAATGAGCACATCATACATCGAGGTGGTATTTGCGTCATAGAGCTCATCGTACCCCACGCCCTCCGTGAAATGTCCTTGTGGATCGAGATCGATGCCCAGTACTCGGTGGCCTCGTGCGGCTAATGCACCGGCGAGATTGATACTTGTTGTTGTCTTACCGGCCCCACCTTTCTGGTTCGTGACTGCAATTCGGAATGTCATTGACATCTTTGCCCTCCTTGCTATCTTTGATATCTCTGATAGCAAAAATATACCGGTGTTATGACTATCCTTCTTTCCTGACGTGACTAACCAACAACACTAAATGGATTTCTGGCTCTGTTGAAATCCTCTATAATTGATACAAACTGCGTGCGGGATACATAGCGCGAATTTGGAGAGATAGATAAGACGTTTTCTGCGGCAACCCTCTTTCTCCGAGGTGTACTTTTACCAACCGAGCGTGATAAAATTATTATGTGGTCTCAAATACTACAGACGGCATTGTGAGGAACAGAGCGTCGAATTGAGATTTCGGAAGAAACATCAGTGGAGGCTAGCCGCTGGCAACAAGAGTTCTGTTCAGAGACCAAAATCTTTCGACAAAAGGTGAACGATTTCGATTTGTCTGAGCCGTCAGAGCGGGGCGAGTTTTACGAGCAGGTTTCGGAGTCTTACGAGCGTTTGCAAGAACTTCGATACGATAAGAGAATAGTCCTGATGGACAACGCCGACCTGCTTGCCGAATTTGATAAGTTGTTGTTGTCGTTCGAGGAAATGAACCCACCTCATCCTTGGTGCTCTGGCTCAGGTAGTATGGAGCGAACAAAAATAGCACAAGGCCATCGCATGGAAGTAATCCAGCTGATCAAGCAGGTCAGAGAACTTCTGTAAAAAGATCATAATTAATTCCAGCCTGCTTAACAGCTCAATCCGTTGGATAATGAATAGAACCTCTATATTTCGCAGGATGCACGAAGTATATCATCACTTGAGAATTTCAACAGAGCTGGATTTCTGAAATTAATAATAAATACGAGAATTACCACACACAGAGGTTTCGACGTATTTTGAAGTAACACCAGTGAGAAATGTATATTAAATTAATTCTGTGAGCGATTACTCACGTCTGCATCGGTCACACAGTCATTAGTGGCCAAGCGGAGGGTTCGATCGCCAGAGCTGCGATACCGCCTGAAATATATTAACACGGAGCGTGAATTACTACTATGCCCAAATCTGACCTTCCATCTTTCGAAATAATCGATCTTGATGGGATTCAAAAATATCTCAATCAAACTGAGGTCAGCTTTGCAGTGTTGTTTGGATCACATGCAAGAGGGGTGGTAGATGAGTCATCGGATGTGGATATTGCACTTCAGTTCCCAGATGAGCTATCAGATTCCGATCACGCGTTCAACGCTACTTCGGAGATACCGCAATTGCGACCTCAACAAGCTCACAGTGCCTCTAGTTCGTCTATCGTCCGGTCTACACAGATCCCCTCGATAGTCGATCGGATCAGCGAGCCCAGCCGACCGCTTTCGCCATACATCGGGCGGTTTAGATTGCCTGCCCTTCTCGGTGATCCTATATCTCTGATTGCACGTTGCTTCGCCGACCCTTCCTCGTTTTCACCATCGCTGTCAATTACACCAAAGACTCGGCCTCCACGGTCCTTTACCAGTGAGAAACAGGGGATATCGGTGATTCCATCACCAATATAAATCATATTTTCAAACGGAATTGTCCTATCCTCAGGATCCATCTGAGCATTAACCCCGTACGGGTTATTCCTAGCCTCTTCCGGATTGATCCCTTTGTTGATTTCGTATAGATACCGAGTCTTGTCGGTGAATGAAATTGGTCGTTGGATACTCTGAACAATGCCTTCTGAGTCGTCACCTAACCGGGAAGCATACACTGCCTCGCACCGATCTGCAGTATCGATGCCCTGAATTATCGGTTCAAGCCCCTCAGAGAGGATATGGTAATTGATTTCGATATCTTCGTATTCATCCGCGATGGAATCGATGTCTCTCTTGGACCAATCGGTAGCTTTCGCGGCGGTGAGCGATGCCGTCATTTTCGTCTTTTCAGAGGCCGGTCTCACAACAGGCGGTGGTTCAGAAGTCGGAGCCATACTTGGTGAGTTTCACCTCCGACAAGGAAATCCTGAACTGATTCATAAGCCGAGGGAGCAATTTCGAATTTTCAAGACTGAAGGGTTCAGTAGCGCCAGTATCGATAAGATTCCGTCTACCTACGATGTCGATACGGTCGAGTTCGAAACGAAAGACGAACTGGTCAACAAAACCCAACACTTCATGGCCAACCTGGAGCGTAATGACCATGATCGCCTTCCCTCGATATTCAATCCGTACGCTAGAGGACATTAGAAGTTAGGCAATAACGTAGCTTCTAGCAAGAAGGAGATTGTAGTCGCAACTCTCTGTTAGCAAGGTCCCCCGCGCGAACTAATCCGCCATAAGCCGACGTTCGAGTACGTTGGCATCGTCCGTTCTCGTGAACACGCCATCCTCAAGCGACCAGTACTGTGCCGGAGAGTCAGCAGCGGCAGTGAGGTTCACGAACTCGGGATGGCAGGTTAAGAAGAACACTTGGTTTGTCGACGTGAGCTCGCCGACCACTTCGAAGACCCGTGAGATATGGTCGGGATCGAAGTTCGTGGCAGCGTCGTCAAGAACGACCGGAAGTTCGGCGTCAGTCTGACGGATACGTGCCAGACGAATCGCGAGAAACAGCTGTTCGGCCGTGGCTCGGCTCAACTCGCCAACACCGTGGTCAGATCCAGTGCTGCGTAGCGCGCAGAACTCGAGTTCCTGGAGCTCTCCACCGAGCTCGATCCCATCGTACTCCTGGGTGATATTGCTGAATATCTCGCTGGCATCGTCGACGAGCGAGTGGACAACGTCCTCCATGAGCCGCTCGTGAAGTCGACTGACCATCTTCTCAGCAATCCGGTTGACTGCATACGCTTCACCAACGCGTTCGAACTCTACACGCCCCTCGTCGATTTTTGCTTGCGCTTCCCTGAGGTCTTCCTCAGAAGCCAGCTTGTCACGCTCCTTCTCCAACTCCAAGCACTGGTCGTGTAGTTCGTCACGCTGCTCTTCCAGGTCTTCAATCTCGGCATGTGCGTCGCGAATTTCGTCCTGAATCGCCTCCACATCGGCAAATTCTGCGGTTTCCCTATCTGCGACTTCAACGAGCGGCTCGTCGTCCTCCCGAACGGGAGCAAAGGCCTTCTCAGCCGACGGACTGTCGAGTCGACTCGCCACCTGTGACTCTAGTTGCTCGCGCTCTTCGGCAGCATCTACGATTTCGCTGGCGTTGTCAGCCCGAGCGCGGAAAGCCTGTATCCGACGATAGATTGTCTCGTCGTCGGTCGATTCGTCAACCGACTTCTCTTCGTCCCACGACGTGAGTACACCATCAATATCTTTGATGGCGTCCTGCCGTTCTTGGCTGGCCACGCGAACGTCAATCGCCAGTTGGAGATCAACTGCTGCTGCCTCAAGTGTCGACAGTAACGTGGAGGCATTCTCCAATGGGGAATCCTTCGACCAGGATATCTCCTGAACGTCCTCGAGCAGAGATGCTACTGCTTCTAGTTCCGACGCGAGCGCCTTACGCTCACCTTCCCACTGTGAGTGCTCTTTTCGGTATTCCCTGATATTTTTGTTTAGTTCGACGACCTGGCTGTAGAACGAGGCCACCTGTTTGGGTGGGAGATCCTCAGGTAGTCCGAGTTTCTCCACAAGCTCGGAGAGCTCATCCTCCTTCTCGCCGAGTTCCTCGTCAACCCCCGCCAGCTGTTTTTGCGATGCGCGTATGTCTCCGTCAAGGGTCGCAATAGTCGCCTTAATCTCCCGCCGTGGCTCTGTGTCGATGGTTGGTTCCACCGTGACGGTGGAGTCAATGGCGTACATTCCGACTGCGACAATCAACAGCCCGACTATCCCACCAATAATGGGCGATGTAACGAGACTCGCTCCAGTGCCGGTGACGATCGCCACCGCGGCGATAATCAGCGGTTTTTGTTTTGGAAGAGTAACCTCTGTCTCCGTTTCGTCGTTCTCCTCCAACTCCGATAGTTTGTCCTTGAGGTTCTCTCGACGGCTACGGTCTGAGCTGAGGTCCTCACTGAGGTCATCTCGCTTCTCCCGGAGCTTCGACACGTCTGAGACGAGGTCATCAACACGGGCCGTGTCGACTGAACTCGTCTCTATAGCTTCGATATGGGAGAACGACTCGTCCCAGTCCGAATGGAGGTCCGAGATAGTAGACTCAATCTCGCGACGTTGTTCTGCGAGTTCCGTTTCTTGCTTAGAGAGGTCGTCGATTGTTTCGGCCCACAACTTCCGCTCGTCGTCCAATGCGGTTATTTCGTCCTCGTTGTCCAAGAGCCACTCGCGATACCCCCCAGTGGAAAGCGTGTCATTTTCGAACGCTTTCTGAGCGTCTGCGAGCTCATCAACTGTCTCATCAAACTGATCTTCGAAGTGTTCGAGGCGGTCAGTCAGATGTACAGGGAATTCTTTTGCAGCCGAAACATCAGTCTCGGCAAGCTCAACTTCTAACTCATCAATCCGCCGTAACAGTTCGAATAGCTCACTGAGAATGCTCAACCGGTCTCGCTTCCGGCGTTCAGCCTTGAGGTCGTCTTCTACTTCTTGCTTTTTGGAACGCTCCGATCGAAGCTCATCGGTGACGTCTTTGTATTCGTCGACCTGCTTACTGGCCTCTCTGCGGGCATCTAGTCCTTCCCGAATCATCCGGTACGGTGCGTTTAGATCCGTTGTCTTGGCGGATGGATCTCCTCGCTTGAGGCCGATGTCGTGTGCACGCTTCCGGAACGCTTCCTGCACCTCTGGAATTTCGGCGATATCACCGTACGCGCCGCCGAGTAACACCCGCGCTAGATCTTCGGCATCATCGATTCCGGGGGGCAGTCGGCGGAGTTCGTCGAGGCTAATCGTATAGAGTTGCTGGTACTGGCGCTCTGTTACTGGGCCAAATACGTCGTCTATACCGATCTCAGGGCCACCATCGATTGGAGGTATCGAAGGGGTTGCATGCCCGTTCAAGACGTACCGATACTGACTGCCATTGTGGGTAATCTCGGCGTCGATCCGGTACTCGTTAGTCGCCGGCGGCATCTGACTACCTCGACGGACTCCGCTGCGGAACTGGCGGAGGGCCTTCATAAACGTCGTTTTCCCCGCGCGCTGCGGTCCTCCGATGACGACGAGGTCTTCGGCGATGTCGTCGAGTCGCGCGTTCCGGAAACAGCCGAAGTCGTCGATTCTCAGGGTCTTCAGCCGCATCTATTCTGCCCTCCGAATCGCTAGCTCCTCGAACACACGCTTTTCAGCCCGATCAATGAGGCTGTCAAGGCGGTCAGGCGTTAGTGGCAACTGATCTGGCTGTTGTTCCTCGTGGTCTTCAACCGTCTCCCAAGCCACTCCAACGACGTCTTCGAACACCTCTCGCTTCGCTTTTCGGTCGAGTTCGTCGACAAGCGCAAGGAATTCGTCGATGACAGGGTCTTCACCCCGGAGGTCGTCGAGAGATGGAATCGGTGGTCCGGTCGCATCCCGAACGGCTTCGGTCCAGACGAACGTCCGCCGCGACATCAGCTGCCGTCGAAGGCGCCGTGTGAGTTCGGTCAGGCTCTCTTCGTCGCGTGATAGGGTTTCGTGAGCGGGGCCGTTGCCGGTGAGTCGCCAGCGACAGACGTAGCCGTCAATTCCCCACTCTGGGTCGCGAACTGATACATCCGAGTCGTCGAATAGGTCGGTCGGTGCTGCGAGATCGTCGACAGCTGATTCAACGACGCGCTGGATGTCTGGGATCGAACTTACCTCCGTATCACTAACGTTGACATTGACCGTTTTCCAGACAACAGGACTGGTGGGTACGAACTCAATATCGGCAGTCCCTCCAGATTCAATTTCAACGAGATACCCGCCACCAAGCCCCTGCTCGGTTATTTGCCGTCCCTGCGGTATCCCGGGATATGCGACCGGTTGTGCGTTCGTGAACAGACGAGGGCTGTGGATATGTCCGAGTGCCCAGTAGTGGATGTCATCCTTGCTCTCAAGTTTACTCCGAGCGACTGGCACATACCTCCGGCCGTTCGGGTTCAGGCCGGTGTGAAGTACGCCGATATTAGGGATTCGACTGTCCTTCGGGGTGAACCGTCGATACATCGACCGACTCTCGTGCCGGTCGCGATACGATTGGCCCCAGATACGGGCTTCAGGAGCATCTGTGTCAGGATAGAGGAACTCTTCTGGCCCCTCGTGATCGAACTCGTTGACGTTATCTGGCAGGTCGACATACGTCGTCGCGCTTCCTACGGGGTCGTGGTTGCCATACGAAACGTATGCCGGGATATCCTCGGCTGCCAACCGTTCGAACTGATCGCTCAGGAATGCGTTCGCTTTGACGCTCCGAGAATCTTCATCATACAAATCGCCGGCGACGATGACGAAGTCGACATCTTCCTCCAGTGCAACATCGAAGAGTCGCTCAACAGCCGTGTACACCGCCGAGTCGAGAACATCGGAAGACTGGCTTGATCCCTGGTGTTGAGTTTTGAGTTGACTCCCCAAGTGGAGATCAGCCGTATGTAAGAAACTGACACTCATCTATGACGAATACACCTGTGTCGAAAGTATATATAAAGCATATGATTGCTCTATTGACAACATTGGTCAGAGGCGCAAAGCGTTTCGAGCCTTGGCTAGGAACCCGTCTCTCGGATCCTCCTCGGTCGTTTCGCCGAGCCAGTCGAAGAACTCGTCCGGCGTCTTGACGATGAGATCCAGCCCGCGCTTCTCAATTCGGACCATCATCGGTGGGTCGCGCTTGTACTCGTGTAGCTCGAAGCTCATTGATTCCGGGAATGTCACCTGAAGCGTGTCGCCGTCTTTGCTAATCTCCACATCGTCGCGGTCGATCAGGTTACGCCAGCGCTCCCGACCGGTATCATACGCCTGCTCGGCCGGTTCAGTCGGGAAGTAGTCCGGCACGGGGCGGTCAGCAAATTCGTAGAGCTCCAGCATCGCTTCCCTGACCTCACGAAGTGCGTCTGAGTCTTCTCCCAGTACGAGATCGCGGTTCAGGTATTCATGTCCGAACCACTGGAAGATTGGATTCTCCGTGTCGATGAGGCGGTTCACTTCTGCCTCACCCTGATGGGAGGTCATGAAGTTGACGTCGAATCGAAGTATCTTGGCTCGGTTCCGGAACCACTCCCCTGGGCGCTTGTCGTTGGAGATGAACGCAAACATCGGGTAGGACGTTTCCCCGGTCCATCCGCTCCAGTAGTTCCGGAGCGTATCTAACGAGTTCACTTTCTGCTTGGTGATGTCGTCGACAACGACGGGGAACGACGTGTGGGCCGACCGGAGGTTCCGGACTTTCCGTTTCCCAATCTCGTCAGCGTCGACCGGAGCCTCCACGCGGTTTCCACTAATTAGTGAGAGGGCGAAGTGGCAGAACGTTCCTTTCCCACCGTTCGATTCTCCGAAGATGTAGAGATAGGGGAGCGCTTTGTCGAGGTTGATGCCGTGCTGTCGGTAGAAGGCTGCTTGACGGTTCGCGAAAGGTGCCCAAAAGAACCAGAGGAGCGCTTCGTACATGTGCGCCTTGACTGCCGTAGCATTATTGGAATTCCCGTAGTTGTTGACGGTTGCAAAGTAGTCCTCAATCTCCTCAAGCGCCTCGTCGACCTGCTCCGGACTCTTTGGGGGTTGCGTAACGCGGTAGACCGTCCCGTCGTAGTGGAATTTGAGCTGGTCCCTGTCCTCGTTCAGATGCATCGTGGGAACATCGAAGACCTGCTGGGCGTACCGCTGGAATGCGTCTGGGGTCGTAGTCAGTGTATCGTTCGATACCGTCGCGTCGAAGTCGGTCATCTGAGACAGTGTACTCACCGTCGATTCGTCGTAGCCTCGGAGAGACAGAGTGATACGGTCCTGTGGAGCGTCGGCTAATTCCGGATCTCCGTCCTCTGTCGACTCCTCGGTCTCATCAGCATCGTCCGTTGACCGAGTGCTCTCGTTGTCAGAGGATGTCCTGCCATCGAGCGCAAGGTCCACTGTCTCCACCTCGGTGTCGATATGATCCGCGAGGCGGCCATGTACCTCCCCGAGTTCGTCCTGGGTCCCAACGCGCCCCTCCGTATACAGTTTGATTATCTCTTTGCGGTCGTCATCCGACTGCTCAAGCTGTTCAGAGAGGTCTTCCAGGAACGGACCACCCTTGTTGTAAGAGTCTCTGTGATCCTGGTACAGGTCTTCGAACTGTGCGTAGAGGTTGCTCTCTACCGTCGTATCGTACACGACTCCCACGTTCGTCTGATTCGACCAAGCGTTACGCGATAGGTTTGGAGATCCGATGACGACCTTCGCCGGTGCTGCACTGGCCTCCGCTGACGAGTCCGATTCTGTGGTCGCTTCTCCATCGAGAGTCATCTGGTCGTCCTCATCGGCTTCCTCGTCGGCCTGGTCCTCCTCCGGGTATTCGATCAAGTAGAGTTTCGAGTGAACCTCCTTGTTCTCACAGAGGTAGATGATCAGCTTGTCGTCACGACGTAGTTGCTCAAGTCGATCCGCGAGGTCGGGCTTATCGATGAGGCGCTCGCGATAGTCGTCGACGTCGCCGACAACGACCTCCAATCGTTCCAAGTTCCCCAAGTCCTCGAAGAGATCGAGAATAAACTCGGGCGAATCACAGTACGTGACCACGCGCATCCGTTTTGCACCCTCGAAGACGTCGGAGAACGACCGCCAGCTCTTGAATATCTCCACGTGGCTGCCGTCCGGTTCATCCGTATTGAGTGGTATATCAAATTTCATTTGATTTGGTCCTTGATTTCTGGTGACGCGGTATCAGTCACGGTGGTGCCACTAGCTGTCCACCGCGAGATGAACAAGAACTCCGGCAGCAGCTGCGCCGGCCACTAATACACCGTTTTGTCCCTCGAAGACGCCAAGGACGCCACCAAGACTGGCGAGCTGTTGGGTCGCGACCAGAGCCGTGAGGCCAACGAGGGCGACAAACGCTAGGGAATGCGTGAACCCACGATGCGTGGTCAGTGAATCGAACGTATCGCCACCGGTGGCGAGAAGGACGACAGCACCGGCCACGAGAACACCGATACCCAGAGTAGACGGACTCCCACCGACTCCGAGTGTATTCACGAGTCCGCCGAGTAGCGCGACGCTATCTGGTGTGAACACGACGAGTCCGATAACGCTCCCGACGACTATGAGCGACCCCAGACTACCAGCAGCTTGCCGTGGTTTCGACGCCTGATGATCGATGTCAGGTAGTAGCGACCCTACCACGAGGACGCCGCTGACACCGGCAGCGACGATGATTGTTTCTCCGATACCTGCACCGCGGTCAAGAACAAGGAAGCCAACGAATACAGCAGCAAGTAGTCCGGCGGCCTTCCCCGCGTTGAGATGTTCGTCGAAGTTCCCCATTTGAATTGAATCCCTGTTGTCGTGTTGGTTGCTCGTCTGGACGCGGTCAGATGTACGGTACTCCTCTGATGATCTCGCCGTTGACGAGGTACCCCTTCCGTGCAGCCTCGGCACAACGGTCCGCGTAGTAGGTCGTTATCGGGAGCCGTGTGCTCCGCTGGGCGCTCCCGACGTGACTCTCGCTGAGCCAGTATACCTGCTCCATCAGTGTCTGCATCGGTGTCTCGCCCGCTCGCCGGACGATGCGGAGCGTTCGCGGCGTTCCGAGTCCGTCGCTGTCGTCGAATTCGGGCCGACCCGTGGTGGTGAGGAAGCCGTAGTCGTCGTTCTGCGCGATGAAGATGCGCCCCTTGTGGTCGACGCGGAACTGTCCGTTACGTCGGAATGCTGCACGGGGCGCCCCGCTCTTTCGGATATCGAGGATGTCGATGTCGATTCCCGTCCCGTCGAACGGGGCCAAGATGGCGTCGACATCTTCGAACAGTCGACCGTCGCGGTGAACGACGATACTGTTGGGTGCCTCACCCTCTGCCCGGACGAACTCCCTGTGAACGTCTTTGAGTACGTCGACGACGGCGTCCTCGTCGAACGTCTCCCCGGACTGGAGGGATTGTGTCTTTGAGACGAACACGGTCCCGTCTGCGAGCACGACGTTCGCGCTCGCGCCGAGGAACTGTCCAGTATCCGGGTCACGGGTCGCGTCGAGGCCAACGAAGCAGTCGGCATCACCGGGCATCTGGTCGACGCGCCAAGGGACGCCGCCAGCGCCAGCGACGATACCGAGCGCTGTGTTGCGGACGACCCACTTGTTGTCGAGGTTGTCCACTCGAACCATCTGCGACGGAATCGTCTGCTTGCCGAGTGCCTTCTTGAACTCCCCGTACGGGTCATCGATGGTACCGTCCTGGATGAAGTCGTTTGTCGGGGATGGGACGGCAGCGAGAACGACGTCGACATCGCTGATGGTTGCGGCTGCGTTACTGTACTCGATCTCACGACCCAGCGCGTACTCGCTGTAGGACGTTTTGTCCGGCGAGCAGTTGATACCCTCGAGTTGCTTCTCGATCCGATCTCGGAACTCGACGAACTCGTCTGCATACCGTTCTGGGACGAGGTAGTGCAGTCTGAACGAAGAGGGACGAAGGTAGACACCATGCCGACTTAGGCCGGAGCCAGGGAGGTCAGCGGTGCGGTCGTTGCCGAACCGGAGATTGTCCGCGCGGTCGACCTCCGTGGACATGAACGAGATACTCGGCCCGACAGGCGTCGGATTGAGGTGCGTATCAACGGCTGGGAGCGCGTCCAGGCCTGCAACGAACTGCGTCGCCTTCTGGAATCGCTCCTCAGGAAGCATCTTCGCGCTTCGGTCACACTCCCGATGGAATTTCGGAGCTAGTTGCTTGACGACTTCTTTGCGTGGGGAGACGCGGAGAAGTTGCGGGACGTGGACACTCGTCTCGTCGCTGTTAGGGTTGTATTGTACCTCGACGAGCCGCGGATTCTCAGAGCGAAGCTGGTCCAGCATCTCGTCCGAGACGCGATCCTTTCGCTCGTACCAGTCCGCGAGTGACTGGTTTCCGAAGCCCGGTATTGGGTCTGTGAACCGCACGTCTGCGAGGCCCTTGAGTCGCCCACTCCCTGGCGTCGAGTACGTTTCTGGGTCGTGTTCGACGTGCGTGTCGACGAGTTCGTCCACTGTCGCGTTCACGCGGTCGATATACTCGTCGACGGTCGCCTGACTGCGGGTGTGGTGGCTGACCTCGATCCCGACGTAGGCATCGCCGGAGGGAAGCACCTCGATACCCACCCGGTATGCGAGGCACGCTTCGAAGAGGCCCTCTATCCCACTGATGACGGGTTCCTTCGTTCGGATACGGTCCACCCGTCCCGTCTCGTACTTGTCGGTACTGATGCTCTTTTTGATCCGCTGCTGGAGGAGACGAACCATCGTCTCGTTGTCCGACGTCTCGTCAGCGCGCAGGGTGACCCGGGTTTCGCTAGTGAGGGTGAACGGGTCTGGGAGGGAGATCTCCAGCGGCTCGGTCGAGATGAGCAACATTACTCCCGCGTGCGTGACGGCCGCGTTACTGGACGAACGGAGGTATGCTGCGAGGTTGTACGTCGCGTCCATGGGACTGTCCTCGAACGCGTCGTTGGCCTCGATGCGGTACTCGTAGACAGACAGCGTCTCGAAGTCCCGATCGAACGGGAAGAGCGAGAGATACGGAAGGTTGTCCTGAAGCGTGTCGAATAGCTCACCGCCGGACATCTTCTCTGACTCGCTGTTGTCCTCGTTGTCCTCCTCGGGAGGTTCGACGATTTCAGCGCGTAGTCGTGAGGACCCGTTCAGACTCTTCTCGCCACGGAATTCGTTTCCTTTGGCGTTCTCGAGCTCGTACCAGCGCCCGGACTCCCAGGCGAAGTCACTCAGTGCGTTGTTGTTCCAGATGGCAAGCGGGAACTCGTTGCCCGCAGTGTCGCGGATCTTGAGCCGTTTGGCCATTTTATTCGTTGTACGGTCCAGTTCAGCCAGCACCTGGACCGTGATGTCGATTCGTTCCCCATCCTCGATGTCGGCTTGCGTCGGCATCTACCAACGACATGGGCAGCCACCGACAAATAACTTTCTACTAGCGTAAGTCAGAATACGCTATCTATAAAATAGTTAATTGGGATTGTTTCAACATACTTCTCCGTCTATCAGGGTTTCGCAAGTGTGTAGAGCGGCTGATCTGTCTTGGCTCTCACCTAATTCTGAGATATCGTAGGCCCGACCTTCGCTATCTCTCAGAAATTTTCTCAGACGAACGGCGCGCAATGTGAGATAGATACATTGCGATGAGTGAATACTTATGTTTGGCCAAGAAAGAATAGACAACATGACCGAGGAATCGCGAGCTGAGGATTTTATCGCCGACGCTGAGCGCCATAACGAATGGTGGAGTGAGGGGGTAGGCCGAGATTTGGAGGAAACTACTGAACGAACTCCTCGCTCAGACTTCCATAAGGTCCTGAAAGCGGTACACGAGCAAGACGAGAAGGGCGCCGACAGCCTGATCTATCCAATCTATGGATCAACTGGAATCGGAAAGACGACGCTCCTGTATCAACTCGTTGCAGCACTGACTAGTACCACTGAATTCCCTCCGAGCGACACTGACTTCGACATTGTCTCCTCCGTCTCTCCACGCCAGATTCTCTATGTTCCACTCGAGGCTTGTCTTTATAACCTGGAGCGCCCCGGAGAAGGTATTGAGCGTCTGAATCTGGTCGTGGACTATTTCCACACTCACATCGCTCCCCGAAACGGCCGAAAATACATTCTCCTCGACGATGTTGACATCCTCAACCTCGATGAGGGTGACAAAGAGACTCTGTTAGAGTTCGTGAGTGAGGATACGTACCTGTTCTTGACGGGGATAGTCGATTCCCAAGTGGACCTTCGATATGCAACGAGTGCCGACGATGTCGACCACATTGAACGACCGTGGGGAGTTCTCCCGATGAAGTTTGTCGACACCATCGGGCATCCAGAAGACGAAGGGGGGTTGAGCGTTAACTTCAGCACTGAGTTCAGAGAGCAACTCGAATCCTTCCGATCAGATCGACTGTCTGGCCCGAATCCAATCAAGGATGTCCGGGAGGGGCTCAATTTGAGACCATCCGATTTTGATTTACAAGACGCGATCAAGTCTCTCAACACGCTCTGCTTCGACTCTTTCACTCCATCCGAACGCGACGATCTTCACGATGCAGCGCGGGATTATCTGCGGAAAGGTGGTACGCTACACCGAACAGCAGACACCCCTGTCAGGAACGAAATCGTCCGTTCACACTTCCTGCTCTACCTCTACAAAGGATTAGCAAAGTACGGCTCAATCCAGAATCCGGAGAATCTTCACCGACTGAGTTCGATCGCTGCCAGCCAAGCCGGCGAGGAGCTAAAATACACAGAAATAAGCGACCGAATCGGGGTCGACCGGCGAACGGTCGATAGCTACCTCGATGTTCTTGACGACGGGATCGCGGTGACTGAGTCCCATGATTATTCCTTGCGGCGCCACCGCCGAACCCGGCTCTATCTCCGCAATCCTCGCCACGTTGTACTACTCTCACAGCGTCAGGAACACTTCGGGTTCGAGGAATACACTCAGCAGAACGTTCTTAATCACGAGTTTGAGTACAAATTGGCTCGTACTGTGGCGTTCGACCACGCAATGCGTCTGTCATTCTCGGTGGGCGCATACGATGTCGAGTACTGTCCAACCGATGTGGGACTAGTTGATTACGTCCTTCACCGGGATGGGAAGGTACTGCCGCTTGTCCTGTCTTATCACCCTCATACTGAATCTGCTGAGCAGATTGCAGCAGAGTTCGACCCCAGTGACGGCCAGCATACCGAGGACGGAAGTGAGGATCTACGGGACCTCGATTATGAAGCGCCGTATCGCTTCATCATTACGGATAGTGTTCCAAGGGAGGTGCGTGAAAGCGAGTCGCTCGTTGTGGAGAGGGGCAATGTGAGCATCTGCTACCTCCCCTACTGGTTATTCCTGCTCATCTGCTAGCCAGTAGAATTTCCGTATAGGAGAACCCAGTCTGGGACTTACGTTCATTCCGCAAGCGCCGCGAATTGCGGACATATTTGAATCACCCGCGTATCAAATTCAAATCCTATGGGAACCGTCGCACTCGACATCGGCACCATCTCTCCCGGTGTGGACGAATCTACCGGAGTTGACCTCCAGAATAGCAGGCACTTTGAGCTCCTCTGTATCGGCGTCGGATATCGGGAGACACCAACCAGCGAGCCAGAGGTCGATGTTCTTTGGCGTCCAGGAGTCGACACCGGAGACGAGTATCAGCTTCTCGCTCGCCTCGCGGAGTGGTTAACCAACCACCCAATCGATCAGATACTCACCAACAACGGCGTCGACTTCGACGTACGACATATCCAAGGTCGTGCCTCAATAGTCGCCGACGAGGTACGCGATCCGTCACTCTCGGAGCTTCTCCATCTCGAATTCACTGTCCCGAATCATAGAGACTTGATGCACGACGTCATTAGCCGTCACGGCCATCGGCTTTCACTCGAAGATGCCGTTGAGACACACGTCGGAGAACAGGTTCCAAGGACACTGTGGGAGGGGAGCCCCGTCAGCAACTCTGACATCCCTCGTCTCGGTGAAGAGTGGATGAACCATCGAAGCGGTGGTGAATCCGCTCGCCGCCGTCTGCGAGGACGGGTTTCTGCCGGACGAGCTCTACGTCTTAGAGAATCCCGGCATCGACGACCAGTTCGACGAGATCACGTCCATGATGGAGCGAGTGGTCGTCAAGTACGGAGGTGACGACCCGGATCTATCCGTGACGCACCTCGACGAGGAGACCGATTTCCAGAGAATCGTCGACCACTTCCGGGGACCAATTTCCCAGGTTCGCGACGACGGTGGAACAGTGGCCGTCGATATCACGCCAGGCCGGAAATTCATGTCCGAGATCGCCTTCCAGGCTAGGATTCAGTTCAAGGCGGACAACGTCTTCTATCTCTACCTTGCCGAGAGCCAGTTCTACGGACGCATCTACGCTGGCGTTCCGAAACCAACTGTCGAACTCATCGACTTCCAGGAGGTCTTCGGATGGAACTCGCCCGCCACCGCGTGACTCACCTCCTCACGCTCTGTACACAGAGGGAGTCACGACAGTCAGTGTGAAGCACCCTTGTTCCGACATTGGTGAGCTCCTCAGCATCGACATCGCTGACCCAGTCGACACGACGGTCACGTTCACTCAGGGCGCCCTCACGTACCAGGTTACCCGTGAGGAGATCCACACGAAGTACGGCGAGCGAGCGTACAACGACCTTCCGGACGCGGAAACGTACGTCCGAGCTCTCGTCGCCGGCACGCTTGTCGACATCGAGAACCACGAGACTGTGGAGACGTTCTTCCGGCGCCACGGGTATCCAGATCTGGATGCTGGCCACCAGCCAGTCGCGCTGGGTATCGACACGAACCTGATGGCCTATTGGCTGCCGGATGCTCTCCGACTCGACCCCGAACGATACCGCGACGAGAAGGGACGCAAGCCTGTGAACGGGTTCGCCCTTACGACTGGAATCTACGAAGAACTCAACTGGCACTACAATCACTACGAAACCCGTTCGCTTCAGGACGCGTTTGGTCCCGAGTTCGCCCAGCTTGACGATCAGCCCGCAGGAGCCAACCGCGAAGGTGTCCTCGGGCTGTACGAATATCGTCGCCTCCGTGACCACCGCTACGCAGACACGATTGAGAGCGACACCGGTGACGAGGCCATCGTTGACGCGTACGCGGAGTACGAACGCTGACAGCCGCAAACGCGTCATTATTCTCAGTAACGACCACGGCTTCGTAGAGCGTGCCCGAGACCAGGGAGTACTTGCGCAGCACGTGAGTTTCCCCGTGGACATCCCGCGCAAAGTGACCGTCTCGTGGGACGAACTTCGTGACGTTCTCTATACGCTCGTTGTGCTTTTCGGCGTCCTCCAGTTGCCGAAGGTGACGCTATACGGTGTCTGGAACGGGAAGTCCGGAGAAGACTGGCAACGTCAGCGGCTCGATGTCGACTGTCGCAGCGAGAACGTCGAGGAGAAGCTCCGACGCGACCGTGCGGTTACGATGGAGTACGAAGCAACCCGATAGGGGGCGTCGCTGTTATTGGAGGCCGTCAGCCACTGATCGGATCGTTAGATCGTACGTTTGTGGGGCTCCCTCGAGGTTGACCCTGATGATGAGTACGTCCAAGTCAGGCCCGCCATCCTGAGCCAACTGGGTCATCTGTGTCCGCTGGTTTCGTTCGAAGTTGGTGGAACCGTGTTTGACTTCGGCGATGTATCGCTTCATCACCGGGCCTCCATAGCCGAAGGGGTGATCGTCAGTTCGGCGGTGAACGACGAACTCGAAGTCTGGAATCCACATCCCGTCGCCGCCGCTGAATTCGAACTGGCCGACGCTCTCGGGTGCTGGGTTTACTCGAACTCGGAACTCTTCAGGGTCGATTCCCAGGTCTTTCGCAGTGTAGTCGACGATTGGAGGTGGGTTCCACCCGTATGCGTGGAACAACGCTTCGGCGAGCGCTCCGACCTGTTGGGCTCGCATGTTGAACGCCCAGCCGTCTTCTGGAGGTACGCGTTCCGTTGGAGACGGTTCAGGATCACGAAGCTTCACCAGATATGCGTCCACCTCTGCGGGGTCGTTCGGTGCTGCTGCTTGGAATTGGAGTCCAGGACAATCGATATCGTCGATAAGTTTCCGCGCCGCTTCCCCTTCAGATTCGTACGTGATTATCTCCCCAGACTCCTCACAAAGTGCCGAAATCTCTGAGGAGGCCTCACAAGCAGAGGGCTTGAGAGCGACACTGAAAGGGCTAGAGTCCCCTTCACACTCACCATCGGGCTCCCTCTCGCGTGGTTCACCCGGCCACTGCTCTCGCCACGTCATCGATTCGACTCTGGCATCCTGTCCTCTATGTCGAACTCAGCTTGTGTCTGCGCTTCGATTTCCTCACAAAGCAGCCTGTCCAGGCTGAATTTGAGCTCTCCGAGCGATCCGTCGCCACTTCCGGCGCTGAATTCGACGCCGGTGTCAGCTTCGATTTCGGTGAAATAGAGGCTCGTCGTAACCGGGCGGTCGTCGAACGCCGCGACCATCAGAGCGTACGCCTCAAGTTGCGGCTGATAGTATTCGGCCTTCTGCTCCAGTTTCGATTCGTCGACGCGACCGGTCTTGTAGTCTACTACGGTGGCCTTCTCGTCACCGAGGGCGAGGCAGTCGATAATACCGGAGATGGAACCGTGGGCCAGTTCCACGCTTGCTTTGAGTTCGCGATAGACGGCGTCGTCGCTGTCGGCCACGTGACGGACGTAGTCGTTCGCTCGTTGGGCATGTTCAGCGACGCGGTCGCGGTCGTCCTCGGTGACGGAGCCCTCGTAGTCCATCGATCTGAGCGCGTCATCGATGATATCGTCCCAGCGCTCGGGGGGATGCTGGATTTCACAGATCCGGTGGACCGCTTCGCCGAAGAACCGACCGGACAGTTCGTCCGACCCGTCTCCCTCTTCTGCGGTCGTGTCGTCGTCCTCGTCCCACTCAGTATCGTCGTCAGCTCCTCGGCGGTAGTGGACGATACGGTTCGCTTCATCGAACACCAGCTCGCCGTCTTGGTCCTCGCCCAGAACGTCCGCGACTTGGAACGGCGAGAGATGATACTGGATGGGATTGGGCTGTCGCTGCGGTATTTCGACGGTCATCGGAGGCGCCTCGACAGCCACGTCCTGCGTCTGTATCGTCGCTTGCTGTGGGAGTCGGACGGTGTACGTGGGGGAATCCTGGTCAGGGGCCTCGCTCCGAGTGAGGGAGTCGACGTGCAGCTGACCGGTCACCTGCTCGTTTGCTTCGAGGGTAGCGAGTAACTCCTCGTCGCCGAGTAGTGACTCCTGGACGAAGTCGCTCCAGCGCTTTGGTTCGTCTGTCTCCGGGTCCTCCAGCGTCGTGAGCGATTCGTCGTCTTCGGTTCCGTGCGTACCGGCCAGAATCAGATGATCACGAGCGCGCGTACAGGCGACGTACAGGGTTCGCTTCTCTTCGGCGCGGAGTTTTGCCAGACGGCGTGACTGGAGCCCTTTCTTCGCGACGGTGTCGGTGGTGTCGAAGGGGTCGTCGCTGTCAGGGACAGAGAGTCCGACCGCTGGGCGGTCGTTCACCTCTTCGAACTCGGTTCCGCCCGCGAGTGGCGGGTCGGTGTTGAACTTGTCACCAAGACTGGGCACGATGACGACAGGGAACTCCTCGCCTTTCGCAGCGTGGACGGTGAGGATCTGTACACCCGTCTCGCCGTCGGGAATCGCGGCTTCGGGGTCGTAGTTGGTGAATTCTTGGCGTTCGTCGATTCGCGTGACGAGTGCGCGCAGACTGCCGGCGTCGCTGACGGCTTCACGCAGGTACTCTTCGAACTGTTCGACGTTGGCGAGCGCTTGTTGCGGGCGTTCGTCAGCGCTGAGACTCACGAGGTAGCCGGTCGCGTCCAGCGCAATGTCGAGGAGTTCTGCCCACGAGTCAACTTGGGGCCCGGCGGCATCTCCGGAGGCACCGGCGAGCGTTCGCAACTCAGCGAGCAAGGAATGACTGCGGGCAAGCGCGGCCTCGTCCGTCTCTCCGAGCGTCTCCCAGACGTCACCACCCTCTACGACTGGGGCGAGTTCGTCGTCGGTGAAGCCGAACAGCGGGGAGCGAAGCAATCCGAACAGGCAGATGTCGTCCTCTGGGTCGGCTAGGATGCGGAACAGGTTCGTGAGCGTCTGAACCTCTGGCGTGTCGAAGTAGCCCTCTCCCTGAACGACTGTGTACGGGACCTCGTGGTCGTCGAACGCGCGCTTGAACTCGCCGAGGTGGGTCCGTTTCCGGATGATGACCGCGATATCGTCGTACGTCACCGACCGACTTTCGGGGCCGTCGTCCGGGTCTGGTTCGTAGATCTGTGTCTCGTCGTCGACGAGGCGCGTAGCGCGCGCTGCCACGGATTGGGCTTCCGACCACCGTCGTGCCGACGGGGGTGCGTCGTTCAGCGGGTGATCGGGAGCAAGGACGTTCGGCCGGAGATCGTCGTCCGGGACGAACAGGTACTCCATCGTCGGCGTTACGTCGTGAGGGTTGTCTCGCCGGGGGCGCAGGGGCTGTGGTGCTGCCTCGAAGGCATCGTCTGCGTCGTCGTCGAAGACATCCTCGAAGAGACTGTTGAGGAATCGAAGCAGTGGCGGGAGCGTTCGGAAGTTGTCCTGGAGCTGGTACCCAACAACGTCGTCTCCTCCGCCTGTTGTCGAGGTGTTCTCACTCCCGTTTGCGCCGACGAGTGCGCTCCGCGCTTCTTGGAAGACGGCGACGTCGGCGTTCCGGAAGCGGTAGATCGACTGTTTCTCGTCACCGACCGCGAAAACGTTCTGCTCGCTGTACGGCGTACCGTCGGCTGCGAGGCTGGTGAGTGACTGAACGATGTCCCACTGGTTCGGGTCAGTGTCCTGAACCTCATCGATCATGACGAAGTCGAACTGGTCGGCGAGTGACTCACGAACGGCGTCGTTTCCACGCTCCGGGTGGAGGAGGTTCCGTGTCTGTTGAACCAGATCGGTGTAATCCAAGACGTTCCGATCGTGCTTCCGCGCGTCGTACCTGCGGGCGGCCTCGTCGAACAAACGAGCTAACGCGAAGTAGTACGGCGCACCCTCGCGGTCAACGGAGATGTCGAGACCATCGCCCTCCGAAGATCGGTTTGTAGCGTCCAACCGTTCGACGACTTCAGCGACGATCTCACCGATACGGTCGGCTTCTTCGTCGGTACCGTTCCAGTCGCCTTTGACCGGCGTGTAGTTCGCGTACTCGTCGTGCCCGGATTTGGTGAGTTCGTCACATACATCGTAGAGTCGTGCGCGGCGGTCGCGAACCGAGTCCAGACTGTCCAGCCCGTCTGAGCCGTCGAAGAGCTGTACCACTGTCCAGATACGCTCAGTCCGCTTTCCAAGGTCAGTGTCGTCGAGATCGGCGACAAGTTCTCGAAGTTCTTCTACGAGGAAGCGAAGTTCTTCGTCGGAGCAGAGTGCATCCACCTCGTCGGCCGGGAAGGGGTGCAGTTCTTCTTCGACGTAGGCGACGTAGTCGTCGACGGTACGAGCGGGTGCGCTCCAGATGCCGGCCCAGGATTCGCTGTCAGGACGCTCACCGAACAGGTCCTCGAGAACCTCGTGGAGAGAGTATTCCGAGAACGCGTCCAACAGGAGTTCGACCTCTCGTGATTCTTCTTCGATGAGTTCGTCGACGATGTCCCGCTGAAGTCGACTCGATTCGACATCGTCGAGGGTGTCGAATCCGGGGTCGAGTCCGGAGACCGCAGTCGCATGTTCAGACAGGATGCGCTGGCAGAATGCATGCAGCGTGTGGATGTACGCGTCGTCCAGCCCGTTGAGAACGTCGCGCCAGCGTTCGTGGTCAGCGTCTGCGGTGGCGAGTCGGTCCAAGACGCGTTCGCGGACGGTTTCTGTGAGGTCACGCGCAGCCCGTCGCGTGAACGTCGTCACGAGGACGTTCTCGGGGAGCGCGTCGGGATGATCCTCCAGAAGCGCTAGATACCGGAACGAGAGCGTCGTCGTCTTTCCGGTCCCAGCGCCGGCCGTGAGTGGATAGTTCTGTGAGAGCGCTGTGATGGCGTCGTCCTGCTGGTCGGTGAGGTCGTCTCGACGCATCAGTTCTCTCCCTCCTCGACCGTCGGAGTCCATTCTACGCCGCGAGCAATCGGTGGGACGTACGCATCCCGTCCCTTGGATTCAATATTTTCTATGAATAGTTGGCGTCGGTAGGACCGGACGTCGCAGGCATCGCGGAAGGGACAGCTCGAACACCCGGCGTCGTCGGGGTCGTTGATTGTCGGATGGAACGTTCCGGCTTCGATGCCGGAGACGATATCGCTGAGGCGTTGTGGAACGACATCGTCGAGGAATTCGCGGAAGCCTGCTCGGGTCTCGATGCTTGGCTTGTCCGAACTCTGGTAAATCATAGGCGTCCCGCCGTATCCGTCGCGGTACGAGTTACCTCGCCAGCTTGCGTTCGGTGGGTCATCGCCGACGAATCCGATCTGGCCAGCGGTGCTGCTCACTTTTCCGGGTTCCTTGAGCCGGTAGTACCCGCCCCCGACAGCTTCGGTGACCTCGTCGGCGTTCTCTTCCAGCATCTTCGCGTAAATCGGGAGCTGGAAGCTGAGTCCGTCCAGTGTGTCGCGTGCGGAGGAGGTGTATCCTGTCTTGTAGTCGCGGACGATGGCTCTCCCATCGGGCGTTGTTTCGCCGCGGTCGACGACACCGCGGATTGTGGCTCCGTCTACCTCGAAGGAGAGCTTAATCTCGAACCAGGCCGGTGCTGCCGTCAGTGGGCCGTCTTGGAGCCGATTGTCCGGGTCGACGTACAGTGCGAGCTCTTCTTCGAGAAATCGCACGAGGATACCCGCAGGTCGACCGTCGACCGCGGTCCGGTCGTAGTACTCGTTTCGATCGACATCTCCGAGGCCGGCCAGTAGTTCGAAGAGCCAGCGGTCGTCGAACTCGTCGTCGACGGCTTGGAGTTCGTCGACCGCGACACGGAGGAGGCGTGCCTCCAGGTCATCTTGATCGAATCCGACGAGCGAAACCGGAGACCCGACCTCGTCTCGGAGTTCGGTGTAGAACCGCTCTAGGACGTCATGAACGTAGTGCCCGCGATTGATTGGCCCCTCGTCGCGGTCTTCTTCCTCCAGTCCGAGGACTTCCTTCGCGTAGAAGCGGAACGGGCAGCTGGCATATCGCTCCACCTGCGTCGGCGAGAGTCGATCGAGCTGGTACGAATGGTCCTGTGCCGTCTCAGGAGTGACCCAGCCCGTACGCGCTGACGGCCGCGCAAGCCCACGATCAGACGCGGTTTGGATCCCTTCGACTACTCCTTCTCCCGGTGCTATCCCCGTACTGAGACGGTCACTACTCCCAGCTGTCTCCGCGAACAGCCCGGTCGACGACGCGGCAGTTGCGTACTCTCCGAGTGTGCCGGGACCGGCGCGAGCGCCAGCAGTCGCGAACGCTCGCTGTGCGTCAGCTCGCGCACCGATTTTGTCTCGGCGACCAGTTGGGTCCTGCCCAACGAGGTGGCCGAACTCATCTCGCGGCTGCGGTTCGGTGTCGGTGATACGACGGAATTCGGCAAGGATGCCAGCATCGATGTACTCCGTGCCGTCGAGTTGTTGTTTCGGCCGCGAGAGCGTGACTGACTCAGCGGCAGCGACGAGGCTTGCGATACGGTACTCGGCGCGTCGGGCCTGATCGGCTTCGGCGAAGTCCGGATGTGCGTCAGTGACGGCGTTCACGAGTGCGAGTCGGTTCGCAGACCTTGGGAAGTGTGACGCAGTCAGTCCGAGGACGAACACGTGGTCGAACGTCCGCATCCCAAGTTCTGCCGCTCCGAGTACCTCGACTCGCCCATCGCGAATTGTTGGATCATCGGTGACGGAGACGGCACCGAGTGCGTGCCGGGCACGTTCAAGGTCATCTCCGTCCCCTGTCCGTTCGACGGCGTCGAGGACTCGCTCGGCACTACGGTAGACGACGCGTTGGGACCCGATCGTTGTTCGATCCTCCACTGCGTCTTCGATTCCGAGGCACTCGACGAAGTAACGATAGGCTTCGACGCCTCCGTCATCTGCGACGGTTTCTGCTTTGGTGAGAAGGTCGTCGATAGCCGCTCGGTGCGGCTCCTCGACGTCACTGAGTTCTTCCACGTCCGCGATTGCGTCGTATGCCTGTTCACTATCGACGTTCTCCCAACTCGACAGCACCGGGTCTACGAGCGGATTATCGAGGAGGCTGCGAAGGTCATCAGTGAGTCCCGTCTCATCAAGCAGCTCCAGCGCGGTCGAGAGAGCAGCACCGACCGACGTTCCATCCAAGTCGTAATCCCGAGCGACAGCGTATGGAATGGATCGCGCAGAGAACTCACCGGCGAAACGGTGAGCGTACGCTGATGACGCGGTCACGACGACGCCGATGTCGTTTGGGTCGACGCCGTCACTCAGGAGTTCCTGTACTTGCCGTCCCGTATACCGTACCTCGCCCGGGAGCGAGGACGGGACGACAGTTTCGACAGTCGTCTCATCCAGGGGGACTGCGGCGGCATCAGGACGGAACGGCGCAGACGCTAACCGTCGGTTCGCAGGAGAACGGGACTCACGGGCCGTGACCGAATCTGGTTCGAACCCGAGGTCGTCGACGAAGAAGTCCCATGCGGGGGCCGTTGCGACGTCGACACCGCTCGGAGCGGCCGTTCCAGTCAACCGGGAGAAGGTCGCGGCCGTCAGCCAGGTGTCCGTAATCGTCTCGACGACGCGCGATGCCAGCACGGAGAATGTATCAAACCCTCCGATGATGACTGCATCCGTGTGCGGAAAGCACTGAGCAGGATTGGAATTCGCCACCCGTCGGTACCGCTCTGCCCAGATGGTCGTACCTGAACCGTCGGGGAGTCGCTCTCGTCCGTCATAGAACCGTTGGGTAATAGCCTCGAGCTCTGCGCTTAGGTTGACCAGTCCTTCGTCAGTCAAGCGATCGTAGACGGCTTCTGGTGAGAGCAGTCCGGCGAATTCGACGAGACTCAGGAGGCCCTCCATCTGCTCGATGAGACCGGTCGGAGGCAGTCCGTCTCCTTCCATGAGCGACCACTTGGCGGGTAAGTCCGAGAGAGCCTGTTCGACGAGTCGGAGGCGAGTTGGCTGGTCCATTCGCGAAGCTGCACCGCCGATCGCTTCGCGGTCGTAACACCGGTCGACGAACTCGTCGAGTGTGAGCACAGTGAGTTCAAGTGAGCGACCGATGTCTTTCCATTGCGCTTCGACTTCTCGAAGGCGATGAGGTTGGTTCGTAATGTAGAGGATACTTTCAGGAGTTTCTCCTGACTGCGTCGCCGCCCAGTTGAACGCTGCCCGATCAACGGCGACAGCATCTGGGCCGTAAAAAAGCCGATACATTCGTTCTAAAGATCATGTCGGCTTGAACACATAATGCTACCGGAAGATGTTAAAATGGAAGAATTTCCTTGCCAAATTGAGTCCGTGTCTTCCCTACGGGACACGGGTAGTTCGCTGGCCACAGCGTGTGTGATTTTCAGCCGCATCACGTAGGTTTGAGGACGTCGCAGAGGACATCTTCATGTCAAACCCCCGGTTGTCGCCGCCGTTGGTCACGCAGAAGGCCGGAGGATAGCAGGGGGCGGGATGCGGACCGAAACGCGATCGCACTGGTTAGCACTGGCGCGAGAAGACCATATTTCAGTACCCAACACACTCTCACTGTACTGGCACTTTTCCACCTAAGCGAGGTTATCCAAGCGAACTCGCCGTCCTACTCTGACTCCATTTTCGGAGCCGAGGCTAGTACACGAAATCAGGAGATAGAACGTAACATCAACCGCTGTCTCTCATACCTCCTCAGTTGCCTTCGCTCGTAGTACCTGAATCAAAGAGTCTATGAAGTTGTTAATTTGGGCTCTGTCGTCGGAGCGAGGAAGTCCCACTCGCGGATGGCGAAGCCGACAATCTGGATACGCCGTTGAAGGTGCTCTCACTCGCAGGCAATCTCACGGCGACGGTCTTCCTCGCCACCATCAATGGACTCATCAGCGAGCGTCCCACGAAGCTGGTTCGGTGACTCAACGCCGAACTCATCCTTCCAGTCGCGAATCTGCGTCTTCGTATTGGTGAGCCGGTCGGTAAGCTCTTCGACAGTGAGAATGCATGGGCCAATGAGTGGTGTCGAGCTCGTAGATCGACTCGTAGAACAGGGCGTCGATGAATACGATGCGATCGACGTCCTCGAACAGCAGTACGATCGCTGTGTTCGCTGTTGATTGACTATGCCGACTCCGCAGCCCTGATTGCTTCCTCTACAGTTGGGAGATCATACAACACCAGGAGCGGTCCGATCGCCAGTCCCATGAGCAACCCAAACAACGTCATTGGCTCTGCAGCAAGGACGTCAGCAAGCAAGCCGCTGTACGCTGCAACAGCAACAAGAGAGAGCACATACAGGGACATCATGCCGATCGTTGCAGTCAAGCGTTTGAGACTTGGCGTGTAGAACTTCCAGTCTGGATGGATCTTGAGTGCAGTATGTTTGGCTTTTGCATAGCCAGCTGCAGCTAAGCTCATCGCACCAGGTTCGCTCGAACCACGATCGTCATCTTCCGCTCCCATAGAGTCTGCCGCAGCTTTGTACATATGCATCCGCTCCCACAACGTATCTCCTTGACTTTTTATGAGTGGTCGAAGTCGCTCGACAACATCCAATTCATTGGCAGTTATCTTCAGATCATTCAGGATATCAAACGCCCCTCTCTTGTCGACTGTTGGATCTGCAACCTCGTGTACGAATTCTTGGACCTCTGTATCAGCTTCTGCGCCACAGCAGATACACCGACTCAGATATCTCTCAGTCATGCCTCCGCAACTGTCACATGCAACGGGTGAGATGGGTTCAGAGCTCTGAAATTGACTTCCATCACCCCCATCCGCGTATGCGATATTCGATGCGTACTGTGTAGAAAACGATTTTATGTAGTGTTGCGGAGTATCTGATTCATGCGACCACCCAAAGTGATCCCTGAGAGTTTGTTCGTTGACTGTTGGCTTACCGGATAGATATGATGCCCTCGATCGGCGGAAATGCTGTGGATTGTGGTCTTTTACGATGGCTGCTTTGTCACCGAGAACGAGGAATCTGTGATACATTGTGTTATATTTGATCGGCTCGTTCTTGTTGAGTTTAGTGAATATGTGGGTATCTGGCCCTAATTTTTCTTCTGGGTCTGCGTGTACCGGATGATCTACTTCTATCCATTGACGCAGTGCCGCTGCTCCGGGGTACAAACGAACCTCTCTTGGGCCTCCTTTACTACCTTCTGGAATGGAAATAACATAGTGATCACCATGCCACTTAATGTGCTTGTATCGCAGCGAGCAAAACTCCGATTGAGGGCGTGCACCAATCCCCCATTCTGAAAGAACCATCGCACGATCTCGACTGTTATCCGCAGCTTCTGCCATTTTTATAGCATCTTTCCATTCGAGAACATTTCCAGGCAGTGGTGTTTTTTTGACTTTCCGATGTCTCCCTGGAATAATCTCGTCGAACCTGTCTTGAACATCATCCGATCCCATCAACTCCCCGTATATTTTTATGACAATGAAATGGTTGTGTATGGTATTTTCTGAATAGTGTTGCTTTTTCGTCCACGATAGTAACGAGTTCAGGTTGTCATCCCCTCCTTTGATACAGTCCAAAAAAAGAGAAGACTCTTTTTCTAAAATGCGTGCAATGTCAATATAGAGGGCGCGTGTCCGTCCTTTTCGGTTATTCTGTTTCAGATTGATTACTTCTAATTCGCGGTCAAACTCTGTGATCCGCTCGATTTGTTCATTGGAAAGTTCCGTTGAAAATGCCAAACGCTTCCGCGCTTGGTTAAGCACGTGCTCGTCCGAACCATACTGTGCGTCAGAATCGGGATCGTAGAGGGTGAGAGCATCTGGTATAGAATCGTCATCCACGTGATCATCAAGACTCATCTTAACGATAACTATACCTTCATTTGTAATAAGGTTTAGGCCCAGAATAAAAAATCCGTAAGTAATAACCACTGTTTGAGTTCAATTCAAGGTGTT
>SL_7KL_010_BRINEDRAFT_10000177_pt1 | contig 28455 bp, 25 predicted proteins | sample SodLak_010_BRINE_FD_10663 | JGI IMG/M metagenome (IMG submission 10663)
AGGCATCAATAGATATACCATCATTAGAATCAATTTCCATTGATCCTGCTGTAAGAGAGAATGAATTAGAACTAAAGTCTATATCCCCGAATTGACCTGTTAAATCACTCCCATCAAATTCAATATACTTTGATGTGTCACCAATTCTAAAATACCCATTCGTTGTACTTTCGATATGAATATTATTTGCATCTAAATTAAATTCATCAGATGTAAAATCTATATTCCCAAATACGCCTGTTAGATCAATTCCATCAAATTCAATATATTTAGATGTATTACCAATTTTGAAATATCCATTTTCATTTTCGCCTTTACTATCAATACGAATGTTATTTGCATTTAAATCAAATTCAGTTGCATCTAATTGTAATACAGATCCGTCCCATGCTAAACCATTATTAGAATCACCATTAATGAAGAATTGACCTACACCATTATTGTTATTGAAATATATTGACCAATCATTATCTTGGTAAAAGCCTAATTCTGTACCTGTTGCATAAAATCCTGTACCATTTACTGTCTCGGGTAGATTAACAATATCTTTAGCTTGGTTATTTTCAGTTGGATCTGCACCGTCTTCATAATCTAAATTATCTCGGATTTGTGCCGTAAAGTCATCAAGGTCGTCAAAGTCCGATGATGTAATATTTAACTGACCCCTAATATTCACATTTGATCCGTCCCATTCAACGTATTCCTCAGATCCACCTACTTTAAAATAACCGTTTTCTGTACTTTCTAAATGAATATTATTTGCTTGTAAATCAAATTTATCTGCTAAAATTGTAATTTCTGATCCTTCTTCACTATCAGCATATACATCTACTGATGCTAATTTACCATCAGCATTAACTTGTAATACGGATCGTGCAGTGATTTTATCACGATCAGTTTCTACTGTATTTTTTAATCCTGCAAATCCACTTCTAAATGCTGATTCCGTAATTTCCCAATTACCTTCTCCCTCGTCATTCCATATATAAACTTTACCTTCATGATCCCCGCTTTCTGTTCTAATCCATATATCCCCGTCCTCTAATGGTATTTCATTATTCTCACTATCAAATGCTCGATATGTAGGTTCAGTATCTTGTCGGAATACAATATTACCTGCACTTACTTCTAAAAATTCAACGGATGTAGATAATTCAGAAACAGTAGTATCTAAATCTGATACAATTGAACTTCTAAATCCTTTGTTTAATAACCAATAGTTATTTTCATCAAAATATAATCCATCGTTACCTTCCCCGTCCGCGTTCTTTCCAAATTTTGATGTTCCATCGCTAAATTCAACATATAATGAGTCTCGTAAAAATGAACCAAATTCAGGATCGGATGGTGTTCCCTTTCCAACACTTGCTAAATTACCTGTTGTTGTTAATATTTCATATTGGTTATTTTTCCACGGTTTATCATACCATCGATACATTCGTGTGAATGGTGCATTGTCCCCAAGAACTGTACTTTCTATAATTGCATCGCCTTCTGTACCATAATCAAGAATAACAGATCCACCCTTAAAACTTATAACATCATCTTCTAATGGATTCTCTAAAACAATTCGATATTTTTGTGAATTATCGGATTGGAATACACTACTTTCATCCCCCTCAATTGGATATTTTATTGTCGCCCATATATTTTGAATTCGAATCCCATCATCACTGTCCTTTGCTCTGAATTTTACAAAGTCCCCCTCTTCAAATACCAATCCTGAAGATAATCCACCTAACCCTGAGTGTGGTTCAACCGTAATTGTATAATGATAACCTTCTTTATCAACTTGTGTACCATCCTCCATTAAAAGTACTGATCCATCTTCCATTCTTAAAGCCAATTCATCATCACCAAAAAATTCGATAGTCTCTAAATTAACTGCCATCGACTTTGTTAAATATTGACTACCTGCTAATGATAAAGTAGTATCGGAAATAAATGATTTAGTTATTATCTCATCACTTATTAATTGTCGTAAATCCGCATTACCCTCTTTTGTTAATTGGAAACCTGTTAACTGTGATGCATAATTTGTACTTCTAATTTCTTCATCAATTAATAACCTATCATTAAATTGTTTATCACCATATATTTCTTGAAATGTATGATCTAATACACCACGTTGGTTTTCGTCATGACTTAAAATTGATAAAGCCCATTCAATATCATTTCCTAAGTGTTGAGTATTATTCTGAAGTGTTAATACATCATCACCGATTATAGTTAATGATCTGCCTGATAAATCTAACGCATGTCTATGAGATTCAGAATACGTTTCATTATTTCCATCTACTACAATCGTAGTCGGAATTCCCATATTTACAATTCGATCTTCACCAAGATGTCCTAATCCTGTCAATCCATTCCCCGCAGTTAAAACTCTACCCGACAAGTCTAATGAATGGGTATGGGAACCCTCTGTTGTACTGTTAGATCCATCAACTTCAATAACTGATGGTGTACCAAGGTTAACTATTCGATTGGACGTTAGATCGCCTAATCCTGTCAATCCATCACCTGCTACTAATGTTCTATCTGCCCGAACCGCATGTTGTGTTTGTGAAGCTTGATTTCCAAGTATTAAATTATCACCATTAAAAGTTAAATTTGAACTTGTTTTTAATCTCGATTCACTATCACTCCAATACATCACCCCTTCATTGAGAGGATCATCTTCCCTTGTTGCAATTGCTTGTAATATAGTTCCGTCTTTACCTACACTAAATGCACTATTTGATTCTTGATATCCGAATAAGAAATTAGATTCCGTTCCCCTATCCACTTTCCATCCTGCAAATCCTGCTGTGATACCTGCACCTGATTCACCTGAATTAATAATACCAAGATTATCCTCTATCTCTACAGTTTCGACATTTGCTATAAACTCTGTTCCCAATACAGTTAAATCTTCATTTATTGTTAAACTACCATCAATAGTCCCACCTGTAAGAAGTAGATATCTACCATCGAGATTTTCTGTTACATTGTTGACATTTTCCCTTTCTATACTCAGTACACCATTTGAAAATAATAACCCTGTCACACTTCTATCATAGGCACTATCCCAATTCGCAATACTTAAATTATTTGCCGATATATTCCCGCCAATTTCAACATCTAATCGTCCACCACCAAGGTTATCAATTTCTAAAGTTTCATTACCACCTGTTTCTGTATATATTGAAGGATTATGATCCATTGAAAACCCCCGCATTCTCAACCTTGGTAATCCTGTATCATCACTTTGAAAATATATTATACCTGTTTTTTGACCGCTTACACCTACTTCTAATTCATCTAATGACAACGTTTCGAAATTTCCCTCAGGAGCCGTTATAGATTCTTGAAATACATTACTTCGGTCTAATCTTGGTACAATATCTTCATCAATAGAAAAGGATCTATTCGTTGATCCATCATATGATGTCCCTGATAAACCTGTTCCTGTAGATAAATCTGATAGATCTGTAGTTAATTCATTATTATTTACCCTCAAATTATCACCTATAGAATCAAATGGTTTAACTGATAAGTCACTCCACGATGTTACACCTGATATAACTTGATTTCCAAATCCTTCTGATACTTCACTTAATGGCAACTCTATTCCCCTTGCATCCCTTTGAAATAGTCCATCCGTTCGAAGAGAAATTGTTACATTTGATATGTAAAACTTTATATCAGTTAAACCAAAGCTTGCTGATGAAAAATCATCTTCATCAGCTTGCTGTTGTGCACTATCAGCTTGGATTGATAATAATAATCGTAATTCATCATTATTTGAGGTATTACCAATAAATTGGGATGATGTTATATCAGGATTATTAGCACTGTCATAAATAATTTCCTTCACTGTATCCCATGAACTTGAAGATACACGTTTTTGAACTTGTATTTTTACCTGCCTTACATTATCACCACTACCCCAATTAATATTAGAAGGATTATCATGGTTAAATGTAATATAATAAGATTTATTATTACCTACACTTAACGGTGTTGTCTCAGATGAATCTTGTGAAACCTCAAAATCTAAACTCACTCGGCTAATACCCCGTGAGTCATAGTTTACATTTTCATCACCTGTTTCATATGCAACAGAAGGACTCACTTCGTTGGGTGATATCCTCACTACATCATGTTGAGAATCACTTAAATTTCCCACTAATTTAATGATTCTCTCTTTCGAATCTAATATAATACCACTTTTATCATTTACTGATTGTAATACATTCTGTTCCATTTCCCAACCACCAAATGAACCCCTCCAAGCTTCTACTCCCCGTTCAGGTGTCATTTCAAAAAAGGGAATGTATTTTCGAGTATAATTCTCTTTGTCCGCATACCAACTATTATAATCAATAACCATATCATCTTGATTATACGTTACCTGTGAAGTAATTTCACCTGTATTCTCATCCACTTCGTATGATCCTAATGATCTTACGATACCTGATATCCCGTCCCCCGATTGATCTACATCAGCAGACGACCCAATTGTCAATGTTCGTCTTACTGTAGCATCCTTTGCTAATAAAATATCTGTAGCTACTGATTCAAATTGTTCATCAAACTCTACCCATGGAAAGTTATTTGATGGTAATATTGGATCTCCATTACCATCCAAGTTATCATTGCCATCTGTATTTGGATTATCATCAGGTGTGATATAGTAATAGGTTCCATTATATAAAACTACATCAGTAGAAATTTGAGTTGATTTATATACTTCATCAGTTGTAAACTCCCCTCTATAATTTAAAGATAAACCGATCCTACCTGTTATACCCTGACGGACTTTAACAACTGTAAAATTCTTTATTATTTGAGATGGATATGTCTCTTCATATTTTGTTTCCTCTTCATCTCCTGTATCCTCATTTGATTTTGGAGTTGCATTAAATGTAAATATTCCTACATCATCCGTTAATGTTAAAACTTGCAACGAATCTGAAGTTGGTCTGTTAAAAACACCCGAATCACTTGTTACTTCTATATTAAAATTTTCCGTAACATCAGTCGCACCTTTGAATATGGTTATTTTAGATGTAGCATTTTCTAATCCATCTCCTATTATATTCCCTGAAGCATCAGTTGGTACTCCATGGAATTCATTGTCTAATAAAGCTGTGAATGAGTCCGCACCTTCATCCACAATTGCAAATGATAATCTATCTGTAAATGTATTACCTTCACTGTTAACACTTACTTCAAACGTTGTATAATCACCATCGAGATCCGATGGTAAAATTTCTATATGCTCACCCGTTTTAAAATTATTAAACCCACCTGAACCATCTGATTTACCCCAAATAATTTCATTATCGCTTACTTCTAAATTACGTAGTATAGCTGATACATTAATTGAATTGGGGGTGATCTCAAAATTATCATCTCGGACAAATATTTGACTTTCCGCATCTATCGTAATAGATTGGACAATATCAACGTCATAAGCTTTCGTATAATTAAAATTCTTTTCAAACGAACGCTGATCCTGTCCATTTTTTACACCCACCGTAAATGATATACCCGCACTTCTTGCTCCCGCATCGAAACCTTCCAATAATATTTTAGCATCTTCAGGATGCTCGGTATCATTTACAATATCTTTAACAGTAATAAAATTTTCATTTACACCTGCATCCGAAATAAAAAATTCAAAGTCTCCAACTTCGTTAAAATTTTGTGCCGTTGAATTAAACGGTATACGTTGAATTCCATAATAAACACGGATGAATCCCGATCCATCTTCATAACTATCATCATCTACAACACCATTTGAAGTTGCAGGGAAAGCATAATTAGTGTTTCTACCTGTAACTGTTATAGCCTCAGAACCTTCAACAAGTGTATAAATTGTTTCCCTGTCTTCGAGTTCTCCATCTTGTGTTATGGCACGTATAGTTAATCGTGCTTGATCCGATGTAACTAAATCCTTAGATATAATTACTTCATCAGAACCTTCTTGAATTAATTCTTTATTCGCACCTTCACCAATATACCAATCTATAGGTTGTTCTGTATTTTGTTTTACAACATCTAATGTTATAAACTCGGGGGTAACCGTTCCATCTTGTAAAAATTTAAATATATTACCATCTAATTTCCTTATATTAATCAACTTCGCAGGTTGACCCGCATCTCCTTTTTCACCTTTATCACCTGTTCCCGCAAAAGATCGCCAATATACTATATCGGGTGGTTTATTATCTTGACGCGCTTCATGACTCAATATACAAATATAACTATCTGTACCAACAAATACTACGTCATTACTTTCATAAAATTCCCCCTCAGTCCAATCACCTCTAAACATAATTGGTTTGGATGGTAAAGACTTATTGATCGAGAATTTTCGTTGGTATTTTAAAACCCGATCATCTTGAAGAGTAGCGATAAATGTTATTGAACAGACGCCATTAGGCGTTTCATCAAGTATTTCGAATGAAAATCTTCGTAAAGGTAAAAATTCTTCCTCATAAGATCCACTTGAGGGTACTACTTGAATTGGTATAGGTCTCCCTGATTCATCAACAATTTCGACATAAATATATGTACCCATTTTTAGTTCTTCCGAACCACGAATGGTAATAGTATGAATGCCTTTAGAATAGACATCCTGAATATCGTAAACGTTAATAAAATCTGAATAAGAACCCGATTCATTAATATCTGCTTGGATATTTCGTAAATCTTGGTTGAGACCTCTTCTAATCATGCTATATAAATAATGGTATTAATTTCTTTCTACCATTAATTATAACCCAAACATAAATTAAAGGAACTTATTCTTCGATATTGGATATGATAATAAGTTCTTCTTCAGGACTCTTTTTAAATGGCTGTGAGAAATGTGCGACAGCCAATAATTCGTTCATATCATTATAGTAACCTATTTTTGTTGGAAAGGTTACCATTTCCTCATCAATATATTCATCAAATCTTGGTTCTCCACCAATTAAAGTGAAGGCTGTTGGATTCGTTGTATAATTAAATTCATTGTTATAAAATCGAGAAAATACAATTGTTCTCGTTTTTTTAGTAACCCCGTATCCCATCATCATCATTGTACTGTTCGTAGATACCAATGATTTATCTGATGCTCCATCAATTGTACTTTTAAGGTTATTCAATGCACTACTACCACTCATCAATTCAGGAAATAAAAGAATCAGACCAAGTGAAGGATAAAATACTCCCAATTGATCACTCGTTGTTCCTACGTTCCAATCGATATTAATAGCATCTAAATCCTCAGAATAATTAAAAAATGAATTATCACTTGATGTACGTATATCATATGCAGGTGTAATTCTATTGGAGTGTTTTACTGATTGGTTATCCTGATCAATTCTCGAATCCCCTAATGAAGATTTAACAAAATAAGGTGCAAATACTACATGTGTAGAATCCGCGTCACCATTTGCATCTAAATCAGTAAATGTATCATCCGTCTCCCCTTTCATGAGAATTGCGAAATTATCATAGTCTAATTTATCATTAAACCTCTCAGGATTAACAGAAATAGCTATAAACTCCGTTACTCTATCACCTTGGACAAAGAAGTCGTACTGTTTATTTTCAGCGTCCCACGGAGCTTGTATGGAAGACATAACCGAATTCCAAGATAAATACTCTGTATAATCATTTTCATTTTCCGCACCGTATGTAACATAAAAATTATCGTCAACAAATCGAACATTACTTGTCAAAGACGGTTCATCACTATAAACATCTACACCGTCTGAATTCCACCCCGAACCCTTTTTTAAAATAGCATTATCACCAAAGAGTTTATTTAAAACTTCAACCTCTTTATTTTTTACAATGTCATTACCTTCTACCTTCTTAAAAATCATTCGTTTTCAGTTTGTTGTGATGTTGGTATTATTTGAATTTTTATTTTTTGAAATCTACCTGTCGATTCTTCCATTAACGTGAGAGTAGTTTCGTATCTTTCTGTATCAATTTGATCGTATCTAAAATTGCCTTTATAGTGCAAGTAAAATGAATTATCAGGTGAATTATTACTACCTAAATATACATTAACAACTTTAGGAAATCTTTCCCTTTCATCACTTACAGTAAACGCATCCTGAAAATTCTTTGTCTCCATTATAGAACGATTCACATTATCTTCAGAAATATAAACATCAAAATATTTACTTTCTGATAATGTAGCTACTAAAAAATCCCCCCTTTGTCTATTAGACGTTCTTATAGGTCTCGACATACCTGATATCATGTTTCCACCTTGTCTTTCAGACGTTCTTATATTTATTGGTCTATCACGCTCCCCACTACTATCATCCCCATCTATCATTTTACTATTAAATGCAAACTGTAAATCAACTTTTTCCTTTGAAATGTCATTATTCGTAATAAAATATTGAACAGTTACTGTATCTTCTTCACTTAATACCCGTGGGAAATTTATCTCTGATCCCATTCCCTTCGGTCTTACTGTCATTAGATCCCCCAATATATTTATAGATGGATCAAAATCTTTCTCAGAAATATAGGTCGCTTTTCCATCCACAATAATTTTATTATTCATGTTAAATGAAGAATCTTTCCAAGCAGATAATACAGGTGTCCTCTTAACTGCCAACTCAGGATCAATTATATTTTCATTGATAAGCTTGTAATTTACACCGTCATCTGCAACCGCTATTTTTGTAATGTCAAATCTATTCTCTAAAAGTCTCTTCTTTCCAATTTCCGTTAATTTCGGTTGAAGAACTAATTGTCCGCTATTTTTCTGCATCGTTAATTAATCAAATTTTTAAATGTCTTCTTATTTTAATTATAACCCCGACTCAATTTTACGAAGAGATATAAGATTTACCATCAACTTTTTCAATAGAGAGTGTATGATCTACAAACTCTTTATACTTTTGAGAATGACTAACCACGAATATATGATCAAAATCTTTTTTCAGATATGTAAATACATCAGGAACGGATTCCGCATGATTCGGATCTAATGCATTAAACCCCTCATCTACAATCATAAAGTTTGGACTTACAATATTCCCTATTTTACTAATAGCAATTCTAAATGCAATATTTATTATGAACCGTTCCATACCACTACATAAATTAGCATTCCAACTTGATCCTTTCTCAAGTAAATAACTATTGATGTTGTTATCTTCAATTTCAAGTTCAACTGAAAACTCTGATATTCTACTTATAACATCGTTTATCTCAGCTTGAAACACGTCAATAATATTTTCCACAAATAATAGGGGTAGTTCATCCTTATGTGTAATTTTGGAATATTCACTATAAAGGTCGATGTCAACCTTAGCCTCTTTGAACTCTTCTTTTTGCTTCTTAAGATTTTCTATTTCCGTCTCATAAGACCCAATTGATCTATTTAGTGAATCGATATTATCCTGTATTCTTTCAATATCATCCTTACAATGATCAATAGATTTTTGTAATTCTTTTACACGTTCTTTATTTTCTGAGTTTGATTGGTAATTCTTCTCTTTTTCTTTATACTCTTCAATCTTCTCTTCAATACTCTGTAATTCCGACTCTTTAGTTTCAATTTTTGTATTTGTTACTTCAATGTCTTTCTGATAACCGTTAATTAATGACTCTTTCTTATCTTCATACTGTGATTTCCATGATTCAATTTGTTTATTATGACTTTCTAATTGGTCTTGTAACTTCTCTTCACGAGTATTTTTTTCATGATCTATTTGATCTTCTAAAGATTCTTTTCTATTCAAAAGATCATTGAATTTCTCTTCTACTGATTCGAATTCTTTGACAGTTTCGTTAAATTCTTGTAGTTCATTTAACTGTGTCTCTGCATTTGAAATTTTACTATCGATTTCTTCAATATTATTTGTTACTGAATATAAAGAATCTTCTTTATCAACCAAATTATCTCCATATTCAGACAGTAATGATTTTTGTTCAAACGCATCTTCAAGGAGAGGACACGTTTTACACAATTCCTCATTTTCAAAACGTTCATCCGCACTTAATATCTCAGTCTTCCCCTTTGCATTTTCTATTTTACTTTTTAACGATTTAACTTCCGATTCTAATGTATATTTTTCTTTTGTTAATTCATTTTTTCTCCCTTTTAATTCTTCGACATCTTCATCTCCATATTCAACAGTAGGTTCTTCTTTTATATTATTTTTTAATTTAGTCTTCTTCTGAAATAATTCCGTACCCTTTTCATTGGTTTCTTCTAACTCCTGTTCAAGATTTTTTTGTCTTTCTGAAGGTTCATCATTTTCTAATTTATCATTTATATCTTCAACAATATTTTGGTATTCTGATATATCCGTATTTATAGAGATTAAAGAGTTATCCTCTTCGATATGTTTAATGTTATCTTCTAATTCTACTATTTCCCCTTTTAAATTTTCTATATAATCTTCAGTGTTATCCCTCGTTTTTTTCAGTTCTTTATACTCTTGCCAAAAACTATTTTCAAGTTCAATAATTTCAATATCACCTATCTCTTCTTTATACTCTTCAACCGTTTTATTAAGATCAGATATTTTTTCTTTATCCTTTTTTAGATCTTTCTGTGTTGCCTTTAAATCCAATTCTTTAATTTTCAACTCATCATCAAAATTAATATCCTTTAAATCGTCTACTTTGGACACTAATTTATTATACTTATCCTTTGCAAACCTGTGAAGAATTTGAAATATATCTACTCCAAGATTATTATAGACCCACTCCTTCCGTTGCATTGGGGTTAAGTCTAAAAACATTTCAGGAGATCGTTGGGAGATGTAAAATAGTTTATCAAATGTATCTGCATCACCAAATAGGGAATCGATGTCCTTATTTATTTCTCGGATTGTCCCGCCAATGGATTCGCCATTTTTATAGAGGGTTACCTTATTCGATATTCCTGATGATGTAACTTTTCCATTGCGTTCAATTTCATAATGATCGCCATTTTTATTTAAACTAATTTTTGTCCTGTACCAATCAGAGTCTGAATTAACCATATCTTCCTGCTTGTCAACGATCTTAGCACCGCCATATAAAGCAATCTTTATCGTATTCAGAAATGATGACTTGCCCATTCTATTTGCAGAGAAAAGTCCAATAATACCCTCTAAATCTTTTATATCTACAACATTACCCTCTCCATATGAAAATAAATTATCAAATTCAATATTATTTATAACAAATGAGCCTGAAACAAACGTATCACGAATTTGATCTGAAACCTCTTCATAGATTTCATTATTCAACTCGATCATTTGTTCCTTTGTTTCCTCATCATCATAATACTGATCAATTAATTCATTTAGATTTTCAAGAGAGAATAACTCACTAATATTCTCTTTAATATCAATGTTTCGCTCCGTTTCCTCTTCAGTGAGAACTTCAATATTATACGATTTAATTTCAGGATATTTATCATTAAATTCCTTCTCTACCTCTTTCTTTTCGAGTTGTTTAGGATATGTCACTCGAACATATGCCTCACTTGGAATCTCTTCATGATAATCACCTACAAAACGAACACCATCAAAATGTATCTTATACATTCCGTGTTCATTGTCAATCTGAATAAACTTAGGATCTTTATCTAATTGCTCTAAATCATGAATATAATACCCATGTTTTTTTGGATCTTCTCCAATGTTACGCTGAACTAATGATCCTGAGTAGTATGCATTATTCTTTATCTTCTGAGGTTTATGAATGTCTCCAAGTAGTAGCCTATCATAAGCATCAAATGTTATATCCCTGTGATCTCTTTCTGTGGTACGTCCACTATCCAATGTAGCACCTGACAACATCCCATGGTACAGTCCCAATTTAACAGACACATCTCTCAACTTATCTAAATCAGGTTCCAAATAATCTAATACGGAATATAAAGAAAAATCAACATTTTCATACTGATATACATCTGTATCTCTATAATAAATAACTTTATGTTGATCGTCTGTTCGTCCCTCATTAAACAAAGAGACAATAGGGGATATTGAATCTAATCTCGTATTGGTTGCTGTAAGAACTGCATCATGATTCCCCGCAATAATTATGACATCAGATATTTTTGTTAATTCATCAAACAATGATGTAGCCATCTGTACTGCTTCGGGAGACAGATGCGCTCTACTATGAAATAAATCTCCACAAATTACAATAAGATCTATATCGTTATCTATTAACGATTTATATAAATTTTTAAATACTTTTCTATACTCATCGTGACGTTTCAACAATTGAATGTGAATGTCACTAATATGTGCTATAGATTTAATTTTTTTCATAATTTTTTAAATATTTTCTAAAAAATGTTGTAAATTCTACTACCCATTCATTTTTATCAGGATAAATTTTTTTACCATTATACATATAATAATGTTCAAATGCTAATTCCGATTCAATGAATAAGTTATATATTTCCTTATTATCTATTATTTTATTTGCTATTGCAGTACATATATAGGTTTTAAATTCCTCTTCAGAATAAAAAAAACCAAGTGCCACTTTTCTACCATAAGACTTCGCTTCATATCCCGACAATTCTTTTAAATGGGGATCTCCCGATTTTAAATAGTACCAATATCCTTCTACTGAATTAAATTTACCATGTTCAGTATTCACTCCACACCTATAAAAATTAGATAACATCCTACCCAATTGACTCTCGGATTTCGAGTAGATATTAATGTGATTCATTACTTGGATCTCTTACTTCATTCAATAAATGTTTTGGTACACCATAAATTTTCGCAAGTTCTTTTTCATACTCGCGAATCATATACTTAAATTCTCTTATTTTATTTTCTTCTTTTTCCGTCATACTACTCTTGCTTCTACCACATTTCCTAAAAATTGCATAACTCGCGAGTAACCCCATCTTGGAGGAGTTTTAAAAGTCGCTTCCACTCCATTTCCTATTGTACCTCTCATTTCCCAACAATTATGTTTATTTAATTCACCTTCAAACTCATAACCATCAATAGTAACTTCAAAATTTTTTATGCGCTTTTTTTCTAAATGTTCTTTTACACTCATAATTGTATACTATTTAAATTTTGATCAATCATACTGAATTTATTAATTTCCCTCTTCTTATTCAAGTACAATTTTATTTCTGTTTTTGTCAATGCTCCTGCATCAGTATCTTCATCTAAAAATACGTTATTCACATTTATCCCCGCATTAGAAAACTTTTCAGACATTTTGATCATGCTATCCTCTGCATCTTTGTCAAGAAAAATAGTTACTTCAGGCGTCTCTAATGCTACAATTAATTTAAAAAGTCTATTGGGTAATAATGATCCAAGAATAGGTAACGCATTCTCTCCCAACTTCATAGCATCAAATATACCTTCTGTTAAAATGATAGGTCTCTCAAAATCAATTAATGACTCCCAAAAAACGATATCCGTTTTCTTAACCCCATCACAGTTCTTATAAAATGAATAATCACCGACAGTTCGTTTGACATAAAAATTTAAATCACCATTAATATCATATGAGGGAAATACAATCATACCCTCATCACGATCATATTTCACCCCATAATAATTTAGTTCATAGTCAGAGATCCCACGTTTCCTTTTCATATAAATCCGTGCTCTTTTAACCATCAATTCATTTGATGTTATTGGAACCCAAGACTTCTCTTCGAATATCCGTTTTTGTTCTTCTTTCGGATTGAAGATAATCTTGTCAATTTTGGATTGTAAGTCCTCATCTCTATTCTTATAGTGGTCTTGTATGCCTAAGACTTTCTTCGCCTCAGAGATGTCACTATACGATGCCTCAAGTTCAAATAGAAGTGATATCACACTCTTTGATGAGTATCCACACTTCCAACACCGAAACATATTTCGATTATAATTTACAGTAAATCGACTACTGCCACACTTTGGACAGTTATAAAAATATTGTTCATCTTGTTCACGGTGAGAGTGACCACCTAAATATTTCTCAACTATACCCTGAATCATTTATTTATATATCTTATATCTTGAATTGATGCCATTATTTGGATATCCTTTATAATAATTAACACAATTTGGCTGAATGCACCCCAATCGTTTAAAAAATATAAACTTTCTTTTTATACTTGAACCACATTTGTCACATCGTTCACTATTACCTTCCTGAATTAATCTTGATGGTGGAGGTTTAGGACGTTTCATAACTATCTATTAAACCTTTATTATATTCGAGATATTCCTCTTTAGTAATTTCGACCAATTTTCTATTGTGCATTTTACGTACTCCTGACGTAACATACCCATTAACTACTAAACCATCTTCTGTATATTTATAACCTATATAATAATTCCCACCATGGCAATAATATTCATCCATAGATGGTCGATATACAAAACGTACATCCGTCTCTACCATTTTTACAAATTTTGGCGGTCTTGGTTTTGGCATGTTATCTCCTTGGTATTTCTACATCAAATCTTTCTTCTAAACTACGGGCTGACCTAAATAAACTATACGCTTGTGATTTTGTCAATCCGTAATCTTCAGGATAATGTTTAATCTCATCTCCGTCAACTAACATCGTACTCCCCTCCATACAATCAATTAATATCCTCATTTCATTCTCATTTAATTCGAAATCAACTTTACCATTAGTAGGTAACATTTTTTTAAAACAAAATTCATACACTTCATCACGTGTCATATCAGGACTCAATCCTGTCTCTTCCTGATATAAGAATAGCGATTCATATAAACCGTCACAACATTCAAGTCTATGTTTAATGATCTCCCATTCCCACTTATTAAATTTCATCATATCTACTGCATTTCAGAGTTAATAAAACTACAGTATTAATATACTAAAACTTATAAGCAGATGCAAGTACTATACTATCACAGACATCCGATGCTTCATCAATAAACGGTTTTGGATCTTTACGTGATCGAGTTTTAACAGGAAATTCCAACTGTGAATATTTTTCCATGGTATTTTCAATTACCCATCGTTTCACATCGATCCCTTTAGGAGATCTCCCTCTATCAAGAAATGAATTTTTTCGTGCTGTCATTGGATGATGTTTTTGGATTCGATCTTTCCCATATCTCTTTGAAATGATATATTCTACTAAACCATTAACTTTTGCCAATATCATAATAGTCTGATTGGATGTTCTACCTCCTGCGAATGACTTCAACCGATCTTCCAATGAAAAATAATATGGATTAAAATCTTTTATATCCTCCAAAATAACTTCCTCAAAAAAGAATCCAATATCAATCACATTATCAATATCATCATTCTTCTTAAAATTATAATAATCCCAAAAAAGTAACTCTCCTTCTTGGTTCATAACGGAAACTCCCGCTACTGTTGAACTAATGTCTATACCTACTATATTTTTTTCACTCATATAAATACCAAATTAAAAATGTTCCTATTTTACTATTTTTGCGTAAATATTCCCTTTTTTCGTCTTCTTTTTCCATCTTGGGAATTTTTTTGATTTCAGATAGAAAATCTTCTCCGTCTAATATATTCTCGTCATTGCACTTACAATATCCCACATATACCCCATATAGATATTGATTTAACCCTTCAATGAAGGAAAGTGCAATTAATTTCTCATGGGGCATTTTTTCCCCATCTTTATCGTTATTTTTGTTAATCGTCTTCTTTAAATTTTTAGAAGACTGATCAGCAATATCTTTTAAAGACATTTAAACCTCTTAATAAATTTCTATTGACTCTAATAAAATTGTTATACTATTCTTCAATGGAACATTTCTTGATACATGTCCTGTAGCTATTACCTCATGTTCGCGGTTATACAAGAAAACTTTATTAAAAAATAGTTGTTCGTTATCCCATGTAGGGTTTGTGGTAGAATTGAAATCTCGTTCAGATACTTCCACAATTATATTTCGTTCTCGTAGTTGAACATATTTCTTAAATCGTAAATCGACCTGATTACTATTAAAATAATCTTGAATATTATCTGTACTATCGAAAAAACTTTCCTCCGATGTAATAAATATACATCCCGATTTATAAAAAATATTTCCTATTAAAACTATTTCATCTTCGTCAGTAATTTCATAAAGATTTCCATCCTCATCATCTCTAATAGTATACCCACCAACTTCAATTTCAATCGTTCCACGTATAAGATCATATTTCCTATCCCTTAGTGGTATTTGAAAAAACAAATACGTATTTGAAAATTGTAACTCCTGTCTGTCTACATGATCATATGGAAGTCCACTATCTCTGTAGAACATTTGTTTAATTGAATGTGTGAAATCATCTCCCTCACTATGTCCTTCAAAAGAAACATTTACGTATTCTACAGATCGATTATACTCATTTATATAATCTAAATAATTTTCTCTTTTTAATTCTTTCATTCATCCTTATAAACTTAACTGTGCATGAATAATCGCTTCCTTCTCAAAATTCTTCTCAATTGGTCTTGATAATCTCCCAACTGCAATTAAACCGCCATCATCATTGTATAATCCAACTGTGGTTATATACGTAGTTGGATTATCTCTAAATTGAGATTTGATAATATTATCATCAACATCTTCATAAAATGTTGGGTTCGTTGTATAGTTAAACTCCTGATTGTACATTCTGATATAATATAGTTCAGAATTTAATTGAATTTCACTACGTCCAACTACACCCGCTAAGAAGTGGAATGTCGTTGTAGTTGTTATTGCGCTATGTTCGTCTTCAATTACATTAGTAAATAAAATTATAAATCCTGCTTCAAGGTATACTTCTCCATAAGGTTTACTTTTATTTAAATCACTCTGTCCCACCATCGTCAACTCATCAGTTGATGGATCATATAACGTAGAACTCGATGTTGTTGGATATAAAAATCTCTTCTTTCCTAATTTAGATTGTCTATTTTCTTCACCTGCATATAATCCTAAAACGTCACCACTCTGTGAAAATGATGATGGCGCTGACGTAGGTGTTGAACCTGATGTATTGATAAACGTACAAAAATAATCAGGGTCTAAAGAATCTTTGTAAAACTCCCTTGATAATGCTATTACATCTATTTCTGTAACCTCAAGTCCAAATTCTTCAACCACAAATCCATCTCTATTTGGTCGAGTTAACTGTTTCATTTGGTGAAACATGTAGCTATCCCCACCTGATGTTTCATAATCTCCTTCAACTCCCCGTGATGTAGAGAAATAAACTGCTCCTGAAGAATCATCTTCTAATTGATCAACAGGTGTATAAAACTCCTCATTTTCTTCAGGAGCCTCAATAGTCTCTATACTTGATCCTGAATACGGCTTGACTTTTCCACTCGAATTTCTAAACAATCGATCTCGTTCAACCGTTTGAAGGTATAAAACGTCTCGTTCTTCGTTTAATGATTTATATACTGAATTAATATCCATTTTTATGATTGTTTTCTAACTTCAATTTCGACTTCTTTAGAATATCCACCGTCAATTGATTCAATTACTATTCTTGTTTTAATAGGTACATCCTCTGTAAATTTCTTATATCTATCTGAATAATATACCCGAATTATTGTTTCATTTGGTGCTGAATTATTTTTACCTACAATAATTCTTTGAGGTCTTTCCCCTTTGAATTTTGTATTTATCACAGGTCTCTGTGGTCGTTCAAAATCCGTAACTGTTTGTAATTGTTGATTCCTGAAACCACTCGTTCTAACTTGGTCATCCTCTCTATTACCTCCACGAGTTCTTCCACCTGAATCATCAGTGGGTGGTAAAGTTGGTTCCATTTCTTCAGGAAAATCTGCTTGGATTGCAGGTGGTTCGTTCACATATACATATTCTGCATTATCTAACGCTACTATAAAACCATTAGGTGCAGGAAATTGCGCTCTAATTGCTATTGCTTCAACAAATTCTTTCGAGGATGTATTCGGATCTACTTCAAAAACTAATGACTCAGGTGATACTTCCATTTGTGCGGTTTCTGTTACATCTCTTTCCATGGAAATTAGTTTATTCCGCATCATCCCCGTTTCAGACGTAAATGACTCCAACTGTGGAGTTCTCATAATTCGTAATCCTTGTTCACCTTCAACAGCATTTGCATTATATAAATTATAATCCACCCCATCATCCGATAAGGCAAATTTCGTTATTCTCGCCTTTGGACTGTTTATCGATTTAAGAAATCTACCACGTTTAGTATAGATTAAATCTACTTTTTGCTGTTTATTATCTTGAATTCCTTGTGACATATGTTCTTTGTTTGTTTATTAATCTATTCCTAATTATACTATCTTACTAAAATTCTTGCACCCTTATTAAATAATTCTTCGTAATCTTCTGCCGACATCTGTCGAGTATTTCTATTATTCCCTTGGATCATCCTCAATAACCACGGAGATCTTTTAGTTCTATCAGAGAATGTTTCTATAGGTAAATTAATTACAGATCGACTACCATCGTATATTGTAATTATAACATCTTTTACATCTGCTGATTGGGATGCTGTTATCATTGGTTCTACTTCAATGAGACCTTTAAATTTACTTGAAGTGACTGTCAATTGTGTTGTATCACCATCATATTTAAGTATAGGCGTTTTATTATGTATCAACTCGTCTCTACGTTTAACAGTTTTATTTTTATCTAATACGGAATTTTTTATAAAAAGACCCGTCATCATATTAGATGACGCAGGTAAAAACTCCTTTAAAACGTTGTACACCTTATTGTTAAAGAGGGATAGTATATTGTATAATGTATTTTCTTTATAAAAGTCAAATTTCACATCACTCTTTAAACTCTGTTTTTCATCTAAATTCGAAAATGAAAAATCATTATCTGTGTTATCATCTATAACAAAATCATGATCATATCCAAATTCTCTAAATATATGCTTATCAAACATATCTGTTGGTGATAAAAATATTCCCACAAATGGAAGGTCAAAAATAAAATCTACATCATCAGTTTCACTTGCTATCCTCTTTGATGATAACTGTGTTTTTAATGTTCTATTAAAACTATATACTTTATCCGTTGTGAACATATCACTCATCGAAGTATTAATTATTGATGTCATAAAGAAATTATCTTTAGAGAAATCACTTCTATCTACCTCTGTGGACAATTCAAAATTTCCTTCTGATGATTCTATTATATATGGTTCTTCATCGGGTCTGTAAATACTGAAGTTTGCGAGTATTGATGAATCCCCTGTTGATACATTTCGTATATCTAAACTATGAAAGTCAAGTACATTATTGCTTAACGGAGAATTAAAAAATTGAATTTCCGTAATATCTCCACCACCACTATCAAATACTTCTACAGATGTATGAGTTGGACTTCCTGATTGATATAAAAAATCTTCTGATATATCATCTACAATCCCGCCATCAATGGTGTTCAACGTGTAATTCTTAAATGTCCCATCCAATTCATCTTTCCGTATTGCAAATAAATTCCATAAATTATTGTTCTTAATTGGTGAACTTGTATAAATCTCTGTCCCATTCTGAGTTATTGAAACTGTTACATCATTATCTGTAACTGAATAAGAAATATAATTGTCACTATCGAAGAATAATAAGTTACCACTCCCCTTTAAATTGCGAGTTACTACTTCAATCGTATACGTGTCATGGTTTAAATCAACATCCGATATGTCAATTGTATTATTATCCCCTTCATCTAAGGTTACATACCAATCATATTCTCTTATCGTTCTCTTTGATTCATCACGACTTGAAATATATCCAAACTCATAAATTTGAAAGAAATCCCTTGGGATACCGAATACATTTAGAATGCTGTTTATTGAGGTGTTTGTCCCTTTCAGTTTTGTCATGAAAGGTAAACTATATAATAATCTCTTTGAAATCTGATTTGAAATCTCCTTTATATTTTGTTCATCTCCGAAAAAACGTGTAAAATCTTCATTGGTATATTTATAATCCAAATCAAACCCGAGATCCTCCATCATCGTATCCACAAATTTCTCTGATAACATCTCTGATGACGATATATCAAAATTGTATACATTCTCTAAACTTTTCACATGTGTCCACAAGTTATCCATGAACTCTCCGATTAGAAGAACAAAACTTGTGAATAAATTCTCATCGTCATTCTCCAAAAAATGTTCAGGTATAGAATACAATAAAAAATCATTGTTCATGGCATCATAATCCTCTGCCAATCGTAGTTGCTCTTCTATCCATTCATCAAACTCCTGCAACGAAGCGTCTTTATAATGTGTCCTATACACATACAACTCATAATCACTCAATGAATCAATAATATCATTAATCTCCTTTTTAATTTTACCCTTCTCTGTATCCGAGTTCAGATTCTCAATATTCATTTCCATTTTACGGATATTATCCAACTTCATTGATACATTGGATACCTTGGAATATGCTGATCCAAAGAAAATATGATTGTCAAATTCGCTATAATCAATATTAATATTATCCCGAATATTTGAATATTCTTGAGGGGATAATGACTCCTGATCTCCTACTACATCTTCATATTTTTTTCTCGTTGATGATTCTCCAAAAAATGAATCAACTTCAAAATCTTTGCGATGACCTTTTAAAACTATAGGTTCTTCTCGATCTTCTTTTTCATCAATTATAAAGGATACATTTTCAGTAACCCCTATAATTCGGTGTAAATCAAAGTGTTCACCCTCTGATAGCGGTTTGTCTAATCTAAATATATATGTTCTATCAATTGTATCCTTCTCATGTCCAATAACGTTGACAATCTGATTTCCATCTATAAATCCTAAACTATTCGGAATGGTATAAATATTTTCTACAAGAGAATCAAATACATCCCTTTCACTTTCATGTAAATCTTCAAAACGAACACGTACTTCTTTTCTATTATCCGAGGCTTCTACAATTTTACCTTCAAAATAATCTTTTGAATAAATGAAATTTAAATTAAATTCTGTACCCTCTTCACCATGTACTAATGTAGCAACATCAATACCACCCCCATTTTTATCATAGGCATTCGTTGATGTATATTCACCACCATTAATACTATAAAATAAGTAATTTATGTTATTGGGCATGGTTCTTAATTTTTATATAAATTCGGGTATTTCTCATTCAATGTATCGTCAATCCCTTTAAATACTCTTTTTAATGACATTTGATCCATATATTTCTCAGCTAAATCTACCAAGTCGGGATCTATACTACCACCATCTCTATCATCACGACCACCTCCCACTGATTGTTCTGCAAGAAGTCTCGCTTGTTCTGAAATTTCTCTTAAAGTTGTCCCCCTATTATCTAAAATTCGATTCTCTATTTCCCCAAGTTTATCGGTAAAGACTCTCCGTTTATCATCCCCGTTACGAAGTCGTTGATATATCTCGTTATAATCACTACCTTTGAAATCCTGTGAATTTATAAACGATTCCCCACTAACATTCCAATCAGATGGATCATCAACTTCTAAAGCCTCGCTATCATCGTCTCCTTCGGGATCAGGGTCACCTCCTTCAGTATCATCATCCTCAATAATTCGTTCTTCACCCTCCAAATAAATTATTTCTATACTCTCTTCAACAACCACCTCTTCATCTCCGTTATCAATAGTTACTTCCAATGTATAAATATTACTTCGTCCATTAATATCATCGATTTCTACAGGTAAGTATAAAATGTTATCTACATACATCCCGTCTACATACCATTTAAAATCTCTTATTGATATTGGTGTTCCTTCATCAAATAAGCGTGGAATAATTATTGTCTTGTCTAAATTCTCATATAATGTATCACCTGCTGTCGTGTCCAATAATAAATTGAACCCAAATCCATCCATAAAATCATCAAAATCCTCCTCATTGCCTTCATCATCAGATATTATGGGCGTTTTTTCAAGAATTACAGGTGTATTATTTTCATTTAATTCCTCACCATATTTATCAATAGTGAATTCGAAGAACTCCTCTTCTGTCTTCTCCCCATTGAAAAACAGTGTCTCTTTTCCATCACGAATTTTTAAATAAAACATTTCTAAATAATTGAAAAGTGTACTCGATTTGAATAGAATATAAATCCATCGTCATGTTCATATTTCATGACAATATAATAATTACCCCTACTCAAATTTTCTGTACTTACTGTTAATAAAAGACCTTTTTCTCTAATTGGTATTTTTGTATAAACAGAATAATCATAAATTACTTTTCCACGTGATTCATCTACCATTTTATATTTTATATCAGGTAGGTATCGTAGTATATTTTCAGGGTAAAATAGATTGTTTCGTGAATATCTCGGTTTTATATTCACTTGACACATGAAAAAATCATTCTTTTCATGATTAAATTTATAATTATATGGATCTATTATAATTGGGAATTCCCCGTCATACTTAATAGCATCCGTTTCATTTTCAGGATCATCTCCATAATTGACATAATCATCATCTAAAATTTGTATAAATGGATCATACCCCGATGGATCATTATCAGAATACATTGCAAAATTATATGCATTTGATAATGGTTCATCATTTTTAGTTTCATTACTTATAAGAATGATTCCAAAATTTTCTTCTCCACCTACAAATACCCTGTCTAAATAATCTGTCAATTCAATTTCTACATATTGAAATTCATCATTAATTTCAACATCATATGATTCTGTTTCATCATAGTCACCACCTTCATTATCCCATTCACCTTTACCTGTATCCGTCCAATTAACTCCATCATCAATATTATGTACAGATCCTAATCCTTCAACCCAATTTTTTGTTAATGGATACGCACTTATTGAAAAATCTGTATCCATTGGTCTGTTGACACTGATGTACAACTTCATATTTATGAACTTCTTATCATCATTATGTAAATCCTTTAATTTATCCGTATCAAATTTAATAAGCGTTCTTGTTATATGTTCATCTTTTCTAAAGCAGTATAATTGATTTGACATACCATAATTCTTAGATGGCTCCGAATTATGGATAAATGTCATATGTTCTATTTTCTTTAATTCATTCATTTGTTATACATGTTTTCCTGATATATCAACAAGTGGAAACTTCATTTCAAAAATTCCTACATCTAATGGAGGATATAATACCATCTTTTCACTGCTATAATTTTCACCATTGACACTTGTGTCATATTTTATATTTGAATACCCTTCTTCCTCCGAATATTTGTTAACAATATCTACTTCAGTAATAGATACTACACCTTCAGCAGTATCCATATGTTGAATTAGCTCACCAATTAATATTGGTTGATTTAATTCCCATCGCCCCACATCAAAAAACTCTTCTACTTTTCTTGATATGTTTAATATTACTTCATCATTATCAAACCCCTTCTTTGAAAGAAATTTAAAATCTACTCCTATATTAATTATATATGGATCGTAAATATTTATACGATCTGAAACAATTTTAAATTCGTTTAAATACCTCAGTAAGTTCTCTTTAGTAGCTCTATTACTTTTTTCGAGGTATCCATCTGTATTTTTTGAGAGTGTGTAAATATTTATTCCTTTTGAACTTACATATTCACTATCTCTTTCTACAAACACTTTCGAAATATTTCCATAGATAGATGGTAACATTTTTGATCGTAATATATAATCCTTAACCGTTACACATCTTCTCTGCGTAAAAAATGCTTCACTCGATTCACTTTTTATTTTCTCAACATTATTGTTGAATGATCCACCTGTAATAGCTTCCTCATTCGTCACTTCAAATGAATCGTCAATAATATCTCTATCCGCATTATTTGAATAGGAAATTGACGTATTTAAAATATTTGTAATTGTATCTTCATTTACATTTTCCTCTTCTCCCCGTGACTTCACATACTCAACAAAGAGTGTTGTGTTATATGGTCGTATACCAAATGAATCAGATCGTAAAAAATTTTCTATTGTTAAATTCGATGACTCCATTACCTTCGATATATCATTCGTTGTCAATAAATCTTCTGATGATAAATTTTTAAGTGAACTATCAATATCATCAACACCTGAGCCAAACTTTAAAAAACATTTACCATCTGATTTATGATCAACTTCATATCTTCTTGAAATCCTTTTTGATGTTAAAATATATGGTGTTTGACTTTTGAAAACTTCATATTCTGAAGAATAATTCTCAATTTCTGATCCTTCAAATATTGTATCTTGTGCTAAGAAATCCACTTGATACCAATTATTATTATCAGCGTCCGTTATTGATGTTACAAATGCTACATCATCATCTAAATAAAATTCAGGATATGGATCTGTCTGTGTTACTTCAATTCTTTTTGTTTTCCGTTCTCCTGAACGTACTTTAACCTTTTTAAATACTCTAAATACTTGTGGCACACCATTTTGTGCTTCTACAACTTCATAATCATCATACTCTTTAAAATCACATGATTCCAATGATGTAAAAATAATATTCGAAGAATTATCTGAAAACGTAGCCCCACTGCTTATTCGAACGCAATCGTCCAAGTCAGGTTGTTCGCTATCATCAGCACCAACCAATTGTGATACTGTTATTTCCCCATAAGATACCGAAACCGTATTTGGTTTATATCCCCTTGATTTTGCTAATCGGAATACTGATTCTAAATCATTTGTGTGTTGAATAAAATTTTGACGGAAACGGTCATCTAAATAAAAATTAACTACGTCACCTGTGTAGGCAACCATTTCCATTAACATCGTTTCAATCGAATATTCAGAAAAATTTCTAAATGTTGAAGGATAATACTTTTCAGCTAATGACCGCAATTGATCCTTTAAGCCTTCATAATCTCGTTCTGTATATGATAAGTCCCGTTTTTTCATACTATGTCTATTTGTATGTCGATAAGCGATAGTTCACTGTCCAAATCATAGAGATAATCCTCTCTTAAATTCATTTTATAATCAAGTTTCATCTCAAGACGAAATCCATGATCTCTATTTGAGGAATCTACAACTTCAATATCGATTATTTTTAATATATTAAAATTTCTTCGTATTTCCTCTTCTACAATTTCTTCAATAGTTCTCTTTACTTCATCAGTCAATGGATATCCTATAAACCTATGAATCTGTGTGCCTAACCGAGATTCCATAAGTCTACTATTGATAGGCGTTTCAAAAAATGTAATAACGAATTGACGTGTTGCATCAATCGTATTATTTAAAGTTTCTAATGAATTTCTCCTATCTAATTTTAAAGGGAACTTTAAATATTCCCTTATTTTTTTATCCGTTAATGATTGTACGTATGAGCTATTTTTTGGCATTTTATTCTATTAAAGATGAATAATCCCTATTCTTTAATGAGTTTACTTTATTATTTTCAGATAGATCCATCTCTTTACCCTTCTCATCTACATAAACATCTCTATTTGGATCTAATCTATCCTCATTCATCTTACGCATCTTAGCTATCATATCTTTTGGATCTTTATATGCTTTCCCACTGCCACTGTTACGTTTAGCACTTCGAATCTCATCAATTTTATCATCAGGGATGTTATCATTCATCACTTTTTGCTGTGGTGCTCCTCCATTCTTCTCCAATGCATATTCAATTTCTGATCGTACAATTTTACGAAATTCTTCCTTTAACCCGTCCATCTGTTTATCTAAAACAATCTGAACTACTTTAGCCAATTTTTTAATGTCTGAATCTTTCATTATTCTCCTTTTATTTTCTTAGACAATATTCTTGTATTTTTATTCAAATTTCTCGCTTTAAAAGCTTTTAACCTACTCATATAAGTAGGATCGGGTACTGCCGATGTACCTGTTACTAAATATGAACCATTTTCAATTAATGAAATAATTTCTCTAAGCATGGATACTAATTCTTGCCCTTTGACATAGGATTGATTTGCACTATCTGACCCCAATTTAATTTTGTCTGAATCTAAAATCGTTTCATCATTATCAATAAATAATTTTTTTGATCTTATAATCATCCTTTCCTTTGCTTCTATAAGCATATCCCTACGTGAGAATACAACCGTAAATCGATCACCATAAAGAATCACCTGTTCTGATTGGAAACCCATGCCATTTTGGGGTTCTGCATCATCATGTAGTTTATCCTCTGATCGATACTGCTCCGTCATCAAATTATTTAATGAAGCATCACGTGCTAATAAAATTACAGATCGATCCTCTCTTGTATCTGTTTGTTCACCCTCTCTTCGTATCCCTATTTTAACAAATGAACCATCTTCTGTAGTCGTTTCCTCATTTATACCTGCATCACGCCTACTACCATGATCAAAAATGATATATTGATTATTCCGTCCTAACCAATTTTTTGATCCTACTTTTGGAAAGAATGGTGCTACATTACGAAAAGATTCTTTATTGAACTCGTCCTCATACCCTTCAGGTAACTGAATTTCAAATTCATCCCCACCCAACACGTTGTCTAAAAGGAAAGCGTAACTGTCATAATTTAGAGCAAATTGATTACTTGACAGTCGATCAATTACAACATTTCCCAATTCAGTTGAAACACAAAGAACCGCTTCCCCAAGTAATGGAACGTCCATTTCATGAGAATTTAGAAACACAGCAGGTTCAATCGAATTGGTATCTTGATCTGTTGGTGTGACATAAATTACATTCCGATTATCAATGTAATCCCTGTATAATTCTGAATTGGAATATGACTGAAGTAAGTTCGAATCTTTATCAACAAACCCCCTCACAATGCCGATAAACATGTTATCAGTCTGTTGTGATCCTGATTGTTTTAAAAAATTTATTAATCGTTTTCCATATTTACTCATCACTTACTTCATCTAACTTATCCATTCTCTCTTTGTCTTTACTCACCTCTTCGTTGTACTTCTCAAACTCCTTTTCTTTTTTATCCAAAATCTCACTTAAATCTTCTTTCTCCTCAGATGATTCCTGAATGATATCCATTAATTCCCCACTTAGATCGTTGTTATCATCATCACTTAAATCAGAATCAATCTCAGTTGTTCCATGTTTCTTTAGTACTTCAATGAGTTTTAGAAGTAGCTGATCATTCTTTAATGACGTTTCCACAATGGAGTTGATGGTAGGTGTCAATGATTGTGCCGTTGAATCGTCTACGATCAAATTTGACATAAACGACATCGTTTTGTACAGTACGTCTTGTTTAAATTTATACTCCTTAATCACAAAATAAACTAATTTCGTGGTTAAGTTATTCTTGTCATCTTTAAAAACTTCTTCTGTATCCATTACTTAAACTCCTTGAAAATATTAATTTCTCTATTCTTGGAATAAAGATCTTTCACTTTAAAGTATTTCTCCTTCAACAGGTTTAACACTTTGTTTATTTTATAATTATTATCGATTCCTGAAAGTTGAGAAATTGCAAACTGAAAATCTCTCCTGTGTTCAATTTCTACATCTTCATTCTGTAAAATATTAAAAATTGAATGGGCAATAATTACTTCATCTTCCCCATCAAAAAATTCATCAATATGTTCATCTAACCACTTTTTATACCACGTTAGAAAACCGTCTATTGAAAAGTCTTCAGGTTCTTCATAGTGAGTTTCAATGTAATAATTTTCATCATCATCAATTGAATACCATCCTAATTTATCCGTCTCACGTTGTTTAGACATCTGTTTTTGGTAAAGGTAATGTAAAACAGTTCTCGTAAAATAAGAGTATGCTTTTCCTTTACTTGGATCGAAATTAGATGTCACCAATTTTTCCCAAACATGAGCTTGGGTTTCTGAGATTAATGCAGGTGTATCTACTCCTGTGAAATGGATTTTCCTTTGAAAAATAAGCATTCTAATCATTTTTTCAAATGCAGGATGAATTATTTCTCTATAAAGTTTATCTTTTTCTTTTTGAGGTGTTTCATCGGATGTGAATTTAGCTACTGCATCTTCTTCCCTCTCACCAAAATAGTGTTTTTTCTTCTTTTTTTTATTTTTTGACAAAATTACTTATTTTTTAATTATTAACTTCTTCGCTTTCTTCTTCATCGTCAAAAAAATCATTAATATCTTGATAAATATTCCGTATTTGGTTAAATGTCCATCCTATCTCGTCATCAGCTTCAAAGTGACCTGTTGAGTCGACTTCTTGAATTCGTTGCATTGATCTCTCAACTCGATCTCTCAGTTGAAGAATGAAATCTTCTAATTTAACTAAAAGATTAAACATTTTGTAGAGTTTTATTGAGAGAAATACAACTAAAAGTGTGATTACTACTGCGTAAACGTATATAAACATAAAATAATTTTTTGTTTTAGTTTAAAATAATGCTTATCTTACCCAATGTCAAGTAAATTAAAAAATTCTAATGTAATTTCACTTGACAACAATAAATTATTTTGTTACGCGCGTGTACACGCGGATTATATTAATTATATAATATATATAAATATATTATATATAGATTTTTTTTTTTTTTTTTTTTTTTTTTTTTTTTTTTTTTTTTTTTTTTTTTTTT
>SL_7KL_010_BRINEDRAFT_10000178_pt1 | contig 28373 bp, 22 predicted proteins | sample SodLak_010_BRINE_FD_10663 | JGI IMG/M metagenome (IMG submission 10663)
TCATACTATGATATCGTAGAGAAAGATTTTTTCTTTTGGTCTTGGTATGTAATGAGTTATGGGGAAGATGAATATAAGAATATAAAGAATAAATTCCAATTAGAGAGAGAATTACGCTATGAATATATTGATAAGGTGCGAGAGAGAAAACAAGAGCTGAAAAAGATATATAAAATAGATGTAAAAAAGGTAGTAGAAATATTAGGAAATATGAATGTATGTGATTTTAATACATTCAAAGCATTGTGTATTTTATCAAAGTTAAATGTATGTATTGAAAATAATGATATAGTTTCGTGTATTGTATATGATGAAAAGGAATTTTATCATATTTTGTATCACGAGAATAGATACAATCTCTCTATTCATAAAGTAGACAATAAATATATAGAAAATCATTATAGAATAGAGAATTTGGATAAACCACTGTATTCTATGTCTCACTATAAAGTGAAGGATTTAATAGAGATATGTGATAAATTAATGTTAAATACCAAAAACAAGAAAAAGAGTGAATTATATGAATCTATAAAAATGAAATTGAGGGAATTTAATGTTTAGTTATATATTTAGAATATTAACATATAAAATTGAAAATATATAAATAAAATAACAATATCTATATATAAATATGTCTAAGAAGGATATGAAAGAGCGTCAAATAGAAATGAAGAAACAATACATAGATTTTATTATATCAGACAATAAAAATGAAGAATTTGAAATTCGTTTTGGAACACGAGGTGTTAGAAGGATTTCAAAAATTGACTTTAATAATGTAATTTCATTTATCTTATCCAGAAATTTTGTATTAACAAGTGAGAATGAAATACTTAAAATACAAAATGAATATTTTAATCAAAGAACACAAAGAACACAAATCTCAAATATTCGTACTGAAATAAATTATATGAGTAATATTCAAAAATATTGTAAGACAAATTCAATATTGGATGAAAATAACAATCTACTGAAGAATACTAGATTTTTGCAGAAGAGACGAAAGATAGATAATGAACGAAATATGGAGATTCTTCCAGTAAATATGAATGAGTTTAATTTTCGTGCATCCTATCAAGAGGAAAATCTATATCATAAGAATAGTGATATTATACAAAGAATGATTTCTCAGTGGGGTGATACAAAGAAAATTTTCAGATATTTATTAAGATATTCGTATGAAAATAAAGAGTTTCCAGGTGTTCGTATTGATTTGAGTATTGTGCGTTCCTCAAGAAGGAATGTTAAAGGTAATTTAATTCCAGATTTGAATATTCACGATTCTAAAGTATTAACAAATGATGAAGAATATGAAATTGAAATTGAGATTGAAAAAGATAAAGTATTAGAGAGTATTCTTTCACAAACAAGTGAAGATATGAGTGATGATGAATTAGATGCATTATATGATAAATCTTATAATAACTTAAGACAGGTTATTAAATATATTTTATCCGGTCATCAAGGTTCAAATTATCCTATTTCGTATAAAGAGATGATAGATATAGGAAATGACTATTTATCATTATTAGGAATCGAAAAAAGACGTCTTTATCCTAGAGATTTTATAGGTCCTTCTTCCATTTCGTTAGAGTTGAAAAATATATTGCCTTTACGAAAAGATGGAACAGATAATTTAGCAAATATTAGACAACCCTATACTGTAACAGAAAAAGCAGATGGATTGCGTAAGCTTTTATATATTTCAAAAAAGGGAAAAGTATATTTAATAGATACAAATATGAACGTTCAATTTACAGGTTCTATTCTAAAAAATAAAGAATATTTCAATTCATTATTGGATGGAGAACATATTGAACATGACAAAACAGGGAGATATATAAATTTGTACGCATCATTTGATATATATTTCATAAATGGTGTGGATCATCGTTCAAAACATTTCGTTCATATACCAAAAGAAAGTGATGTTAAAGTTAGTGAAAATTATAGATATTATCTATTACGCAATTTTATAAATAGTATCTCTTTAAATAAAGTTTCATCAACTGGAACACCTTTTCGTCTAGAATATAAAATATTTCAAGTTTCGTATGGAGGTGATAGAACTACTATTTTCAATAAATGTTCCCACATTTTAAAGAATATAGAGGAAGATAAATATGAATATGAGACAGATGGTTTAATATTTACACCAATCAATCATGGTGTTGGTGTAGATTATAAAAATAAAAAACCGTCTAATCATAAAACAACGTGGCAATTATCGTTCAAATGGAAACCACCAGAATTTAATACAATAGACTTTTTAGTAACAACAAAAAAAGATGAGCGTTCCAATGATATAGTTTCTCATTTGTATCAAAATGGTGAAAATATGACTGGAAATAATAATATTCAACAATATAAAACTCTAATTTTGCGTGTTGGTTTTGATGAGAGGATACACGGATACATTAATCCTTGTCAAGATATTATAGATGATAATGTAGAAGTTATTGGAGATCGCGACAATACAAAAAATTATCGTCCGATGCCCTTTTATCCAACCAATCCATTTTCCAATACCGCTCATTTATGTAATCTATTATTAAAATCAACAGCAACAGGTAATGTTATGATGACAGAAGATGATAAAGAAGTCATTGAAGATAATATGATTGTGGAGTTTAAATATGTAAAAACAGAGCGTGATATGTGGAAATGGAAACCAATACGTGTACGATATGATAAAACAGCGGAATTTAGAAGAGGAGAAAAGAATTATGGAAATGCATATCATGTCGCTCAAAGTGTATGGTCTTCGATTCATCAACCAGTAACAGAGGATATGTTAAGAAGTGGAAGAGGAATCCCTGAATTTATTGGAGATGATGATGTTTATTACAATAAAAAAGACTATACAGTTACACGACCTTTACGTGATTTCCATAATTTATATGTAAAGAGAAAACTAATCATGGGTGTATCTAAAATGGGAGATAGTTTATATGATTTGACGGTTGGTAAAGGTGGTGATTTTCCAAAATGGATACAGAGCAAATTGAAGTTTGTCTTTGGTGTTGATTTATCAAAAGATAATATATTAAATCGTCTAGATGGTGCGTGTGCGAGATATTTAAATTATAGAAAAACGGTTAAAGTAATGCCATCTGTTTTATTCGTTCAAGGGAACAGTTCTCTCAACATAAAAAATGGAGAAGCTTTATATAATGAGAGAGATAAAAAGATTGTGGACGCTGTGTTTGGGAAGGGTGAAGCAAATGAAAGTAAATTGGGAAGAGGTGTATTTAAAAACTTCGGTATAGGAAAAGATGGATTTCATATCACAACTTCCATGTTCTCTCTTCATTATTTCTTTGAGAATAAGAATACATTACATAATTATATACGCAATGTTTGTGAAGGAACAAAATTAAATGGGTATTTTATAGGTTGTGCTTATGATGGAAAAAAGATATTTGATGAATTAAAAAACATAAAGATGAATGAAAGTGTTAGTGAAATAGTGCGAATGAATCCAATTGAAGAAACAAATATTACAATTAGTAATGATGAACATAAGATATGGGAAATTACTAAAAAATATGATAGTAATGTATTCAATGATAATATTACAAGTTTAGGATATGCAATCGATGTATATCAAGAAAGTATCAATAAAGTAATTCGTGAGTATTTAATTAATTTTGATTATTTTACTGAATTAATGAATAGTTATGGATTCCAATTAGTGGATTTAGATGAAGCTAATCGTATGGGATTACCGAATTCGAGTGGTTTATTTAGTGAATTGTATTCAAAAATGAAACAAGAAATTCAAGAAAATGATAGACAGAAGAGAAAAAATTATCTAAAAAATGATGTAAAGAATGCGTTATTATTAGATGATTATTCATCTCAAAGACGTATCTCGTTCTTAAATCGCTATTTCGTGTATAAAAAGGTTCTTGATGTAAATGTAGAAGATGTATTTAAAAGTTTTGTCAATGGAGTAGCATCTCCTTTCGAAGAACAATATCAAGAAGAGAATGAGAACGTTAAGAAAGAAAGTAGAGAGATAAAAAAAGTTAAAAAAATTAAGAAAATTAAGAAATTAAAAAAGAAACTTAAATTGAAAGAAGCAACATAGTTTATGTATCATATCAAAAAGTATAAAGATATAATTATTTTTAATATAATGCATAGTGGTTTATTACCTTCTATTGATAATATTGTATCGGATGATATTTTTTGTATTAAGGTAACGAAACAAGAAGTAGAGAGTGTATTAAACAAATCTCTCTCTCAATATTTAAATAAAGTAAAGTATGAAATTCATAGAATGAATACAAAATGGGAGATGTATAAAAAATATACAAATCCATATGAATTTATACATTCTAATTTAACTTCTTTTTCAGTTAGTAATTTAAAACCCATATCACGTTCTTATTATAAAATGATTGAAATGATAAATCGTTTTTCTCTCTTAGAAGAATATAATGAGAGAGAAATAAGGTCATTTCATTTGGCTGAAGGTCCAGGTGGATTTATTGAAGCAATTGCTGAAACAAGAAAAAATGATAAAGATTTGTATTATGGAATGTCATTAATTGACCCTACAAATAAATTTGTTCCTGGATGGGATAAATCACATAATTTTCTCTCTAAGTATCCAAATGTAAATATAGAGAAAGGTATCGATGGAACAGGTAATTTATTATCTTACGATAATTTGATTCATACAATCTCAAAATATAGACATACTATGGATATTGTTACTGGAGATGGTGGATTTGATTTCTCAAATGATTATAATAATCAAGAAACTCAAGCAACATTATTATTATACGCTCAAATCATATATAGTATTTTTTTACAAAAACAGAATGGCTCTTTTATATTAAAAGTATTTGATATATTTAAAAAACCAACATTAGATTTAGTGTATATATTAAGTTTGTTTTATAGAAAAGTTCATATTCATAAATTAAAAACCAGTCGTATTGCGAATTCAGAGAAATATATTATATGTAATGGTTTCAAGTATGAATCGATTGATTTTATATCAGATAGGTTATTATCTATTTTTAAAGTATTGTATGTAATAGATACAAGCGTTTATAAAATATCATCTTTTCTCTCTTGTCCCATTCCTCTTCATTTTATGAAAAGTATCGAATATATCAATTCATATTATGGAGAGATGCAATTGGTAAATATAAATTATACACTATCTTTAATTAAAAATCTTGATAATAAAGATAGAGAAAAGGAAAGACTAAATAAGTTATATAGTGATAATAAAAAGAAATGTATAGAATGGTGCATACAACATAATATTCCGTGTAAAAAGGAATTTACAATAAAAAACATATTTATAAAGTAGATTTTAAAACAATTTCACATTTATACTTTTTATTTACTTCTAATGTTCCAATAATTCTTTTTTTCAATTCTGGGAAAGGTATATCTATAATTATTCTTTTACCTTCTTTTACATAAATATTTAGGAGGTCAAGAAGTTTTCGTATGGCTGGATAATAAGAATGTAGATTATTTTGTTTCATTTGATAAATAATATTAAGTGTTTCATATCTTCTCTCTGCTTCATTTCTGCAATATTTAATATCTTTCATATGTTAATAATTTCCATATTTTTAAGTAATAAATAACCATAATATATTATAAATGTTAATATTCCATAAAATAAGTCTAATAATAATAATTGAATACTATCTTTCACATTTTTATTTTTGAGATGGAAGAATACAATATAAAATACTAAAGAGTGAATAAGACGATTATAATTCCACCAAACAACACCATTAAATAACCCCTTATGAAGAATTTGAGGATTCCATATCATATAAATAAAAGAATACATAAATCCATAAGCCATAATTAAGAATAGAATATTGTAATAAGGAAGAAGAAACATAGGGATATAAGATAGTATGAGAATGAGAGATATACGAAGAGGAATACAAGCTAAAAAGTAATAGTAGATACGATTATATACTTCATTCATGTATTATATATATATAATAAATGAATTAACATAAAAAGGACCGATTGGATATTTTAGTTGGTTTGCATTTCACATTATTTATGAAAGGTTTATTTGGTTTTACTTCATTTCGTATAATATCATATTTTTTACTTAAAGTTTGATTGGAGGAGGATACAGCACCTTGAACTGCAAACTTTTGATTACTTGGTTTATAATAAGTAATTCTACAATCTGTTCTTCCATCTGTAGTCGCACAATTCGCAGCATATTTATTATTACTTTGATCGATACGAGTGAAATTAAATGATTTTTGGTTATAAGTCTGGCATCTTCCTTTTAATAATTCGAGGCGAGTGGTATAATATCTTGAATCAATATTATCTCTAACACCAGTTTCTGGATTGATATTTAAGAGAGTGTTTCCACTTCTTCGAATTTTTCTTGAATCTGGAATACAACTATTAATTTTTTTAATGACTGCAATTGTTTTTTTAGGTTGACAATCACAAATAAGCTGTTTCCTTACATATTTAGCAATAGGAGGTTGATTGGGTAATTTAGGTTGAGCTGGGTCAAATTTAAGTCTTTGAATTCTATATACATTATTTGATATAAATACTGTTCTATTCTGTGGTTGGCAAGAAGACATTATATATTATTAATATATAATAATATATATAGAATGAATTTATACATTTTTATATTTTTGATAACATTATTTCTTTTATTTTATTCACAATATTTTCATTCTGAAATAAAACTTATAGAAGGAATGAGTAATGCGTGTGATAAAGATGCACTACCCATAAAAAATGCTGGAAATATAAAAAGAATTAGCGAACTTACAGATAAACTAAACAAAGATATGAATGATGTAAAGGTTGGTAATGAGAAGATGTTAAATAGATTAAATAATCTAAGTCAGCGTATGAAAACAACAGAAAAACAAACTACTAAAAATAAAGATTTATTAAAAGAACATCAACAAATTGTTGAGGATATGGCAAAACAGGCAGAAACAGAAGCTCAACAATTACAAGAAGAAGCAGATGCAATACCAGATTTTTAATTCTTAATTATTTATTATATATGTATTTATATAATGAGTAGTGTATTTAAAGATATTGCAAAAGGTGTAGGCGATGTAGAGAGAAGATTTTTAGGAGATACTTATAATTATGCAAAACAAATTCGTAATCCAAGAGAGATGGGAATCTCAGGAAGAGGTTCAATCGGTCAATTAAGTCGAAATATAACAGGTATTATTAGTTATGTAAATGAATTGGTCCAAGGAGGTGGAAAAGCTTCAAGAACAAGAAGACCTCTTGGAAATACATTTATTTTAGAAACATTAGGACAATGTAAAGATTATAAAACAGGACGAAATGTTCCAAGGTCTATGTATGTGAATAATATACCAGATGGGTATATTCCAATTGTATCTGATATTTCTGGATATAGAAGTGATACTTTACGAGGTTTAGCCCCTGGGATTGCTGCTAATGTTGCTGAAATAAATCCGGTACGCATGTTTTCTGCGTTTATGCAAGGTTCTGAACCAATTTGTGCTGAGGTTCAATTAGATACAGTAGATACAAATAATCGAAGACGAACAAGTAAAGGGTATATACCATTGTATGAATTACGACAAATTTTAGATACAAACCAACTCTCTAAAAGAGATATTAGACGCAATCCTATTCTTCGTAATCGTCGAACACTGAACCGATTATTAGATCAATCTGTTGAAGAAGAAACCTTTATGAATATGTGTGATTTATGGAATGGATATCATGAAGAAGAAGAAAATCCTATTCATCATAAAGAAACAAATATGGGTATTAAAATATATTTATTCTTTTTTTGTATTTTATTAATGTATCTTTATTATAAACTTAGAAGTAAATAAAAATATTATAATTTATTTTTTATGACTACCTCTTCGTGTATGTTTAGATTTACGACCTTTTTTTTTCTTAGATTGATTATGTTTTCTTGAACTTTTACCTTTTCCTTTTCTATTTCGTTTTGTATTCTTCTTTTTCTTCTTTTTACCTCCTCTAAAAGGCTGTGAAGATGGAGGGTCTAAAAGACCTATATCTCCTTGTGAAGAACCACGCTCAAATCCAAGAGATTGTGTTTTCATAACAGGTTGAGTGTGTTGTGGTTGTCTCTCTAGTGGTATTGATTCTATACTTTCATTATGTGGAGTCTCAGTTTCTTGTTGTCCCAAACCTAAAGCACCAAGTCCTGGAACATTAAATTCTGGTAATCTTGGAACATTAAAAGCAGGAACCATTCCTAATAAATTATCTCCAACTGTTTGAAGTGTTGTTCTCTCTTGTTTTTTCTCCTCTTCCTTTTTTTGACTACTTCTTTGGACCATGTATATTATATTCTAATATTTTTTTTTATTCAGTAATTAATCTTGGAGCAACATTCATTGTAATCAATTCTTGGAACAATAATTTACACGAATAGGGTAATTCAACATATGCAAAACGAGTACGATTATCACAAGTATTGCATAAATGAATCTTCTTTTCATCATTATAAGATGCAATCATTCCACAACATTTACAAATCCATACATTATATTTATCTGAAGCATTATATAGTCTTCCTTTTGTAAATCTTGATGCTCCGTGTGTAATCATGGCATCTCTCTCCATTTCTCCAAATCGAAGACCTCCATCTTTAGATCTTCCTTCTGCTGGTTGTCGTGTAAGAACCACCATCGGACCGAAACTTCTACTATGTTGTTTATCATTCACCATATGTTTTAATCTTTGATAAAATACTGGTCCAACAAATACAGATGTCTCTAAATGTTCTCCAGTATATCCATTCATCAATATATCATTACCATTTCTCTCAAAACCTATCTTTTGTAATTCATCACATATACTAGAAACCGAAAGCTCACTAAAACTCGTTCCATCTCCAAAAAGACCTAAATACAATAATACTTTTCCTAATAAGGTTTCTTTTAATTGACCGATTGTCATTCTGGATGGTATAGCGTGAGGATTGATAATAATATCTGGACGAACACCCTCTTGATTAAACGGCATATCTTCTTCTGGTAGAATAATTCCAACAGTTCCTTTTTGTCCTGCTCGACTTGAAAACTTATCTCCAATTACTGGTTTTCTAAAGGAACGCAATTTCACTTTACAAAAGGTGTATCCATCTCCATTTCTATCGACATAATTATCATCTATATATACTTCTTCATTTGTTCTATATATAGTACTAACATCTTGATACTTTATTGTTTTTGTATTATCATTACGATTTTCTTTTATAGGAATTACTTTTCCAATGATAATATCTTTATTTTCTACTAATGTATTTTTAGGTATTAATCCATTACGACCTAATTTACTATAATTTCCAAACTTGATTCCTTTTGTTTTTTTCTTGTCTGGATTACAACGAATCTCCTCATCTCCATATACTTTTTTATCTTCATCTTTCTCGGTATGATAGATTGTCGCTGCAAACATACCTCTATCAATCGAAGCCTTATTGAATATAATGGAGTCTTCTTGATTATATCCTGTATAAGTACATATAGCTACAACTACCATCTCACCTGATGGTATATTATTTAATTGCAACATATTCATTATACGAGTATCTACCACTGGACGCATTGGATATGTCAGCACATAACTTGTCTTATCCATTCGTTTATCATAGTTTGTTACATACATTCCCATTGCTTGTTTTCCCATCGCACACTGATATGTATTTCTAGGTGCTTGATTATGTTCTGGATAAGGAACACAAGAAGCTAAAATACCAAAGATAGTACTTGGATGTATTTCACAATGTGTATAATTATATTCTTTATTATTTATCAGGATTGAAGGTTTCATCGCAATCATAGAATGGTTTTGTTCTTCTGGATCAATATATTCTATAACACTCTCTTCTATTCTATGATTCGTTGTTAAATCATCCCATAATAATTTTTTATTATTTATACCTTCTATAACAGGTTTAGTTAATGTTACAATATTATTATTTACTTTTAGAACAGGTCTTGTAAGTCTTCCACCCTCCGTACATATTATAATCTCTTTCTTTCGATAATGAAAAGTAATACTTGTATATATATTAAATACCCCTGTATATTTCATATGTTTTAGATATTTATACAATTCACAAGGTTCATTTGTGATTCCTATCCAATTTCCATTCACTATAATTTTTACTTTATTGTATAATTTCTTTGGTTCATCTATCTCATCAATATAATCAATCTTTTCTTTCAACACATCATACACTATCAAACTTGATGATGGTATCGTAATATGACACATATAACTTATATTCTTTACTACACCAATTGATGCTCCTTCTGGTGTCTCTACAGGACAATTCGAACATACAAAGGAAGATGCTATAAATGAATGGTTCTTACTAAAGGTTGTAAAATCATATACAAGTTCTGGTTCTATCTCTCTGATTGAATGAATAGGAACACTTACACACCCATTACTTTCTTCTTTTACCTCTTCATAATCTGAAGAAATGTCATGATATTTTAAGAATATTTGCTCGATTACACAAGAGAGGGAATTTCCTGTTTTTTCATCATATTTGAAATGAATATTATTAAAATAATTATAGATGTTTTCTAGTGTATGTTCCAAATCTATTGAATATTCTATATAATCATTTTCAATGTTTTCTTTATGAATTGAAATATGAATATCAAATACTTTAAATAAACTTAATAAAGATTGCATATATTCAACTATATCTATTTCATATTCATCGCCTTTCTCAATCATAAATTTCGGAAATGTAATTGTGTCGCCGTCGTAATCAATTCCAAAACAAACCAATATAGTTGATAAATATTCACGAGTAAGAATTGAATTTGGAAATAATAACCACGAGGTTAATCTACATTTATTAATTTTGTCAATTCTATTTTCTGATACTTCTTTAATGAATGATACCAATTCATTCACAAGATAAATAATATTATTTTCTTTTACAATAACACTTTCATCAAATCCTAAATCGTGAATATCACTCTTTAAATGATGATATAATTCATTACTTTCAAGTTCAATTTCAATCACTTGTGATTGTTTTGTATAAGACCCAATTGTATGAACTACACCAAGTATGCGTGTAATAATCTTTAACTGTTCTATATTCAACACTTCTTCTATTAAATTACATTTCTTTAATGCTAACTGATGATATGTTGGAATCTCATAAGAATCAATATATACATACGGTATTGTATGTATGTCAGTAAGAGGGTTCAGCATATGTTTTATAATCATTCGGTCACCAACACATAATTCATCCACATTTCTCATTTCATATGTATTCTCTCCTGTTTTTACTAGAAATGGATGTTCTGATGTCGCCTTTACAGACCTTCCACTAATCGTTGTAATTTCAAATAAATGATTTGCCATTTTTGTAAAACATCTATAAATTCCAGAAGGCTCACTACTTAAGTTCTCTCTATGAATCGTAATCACATTCTCGCCATTTCTTAAATATCTTATTTGTTTAGAATCAACACCATTTGATAATAATACATTGGTATCACCAGCTAAACACAAAAACCCCCACGATGTTGGATGCAATTTTCTAGGAGGAATTAGTTTTCCACTTTTATCAATCGGTGTATTTACTCTTCTTAAATGACTTAAACTAGAAACATAGGTTAATCGGTTCAACACTTGTGCTACACCAACTTTATTACTATTTGTATTTTTAATTCCAAAATCACCTGTTGCTAGTGCTCGTTTAAGTGCATTCTCTATAGTTGTAGATTTTATAATTTTATATATATTTGTATTAGTTATAATATTCATATAGTTGTCAGTAGAACGCCACGAACCATTGTTAATTTCCCTAATAATTTGTTTTTGCATATCTTTTACCAATTTATTAAAATAATTACGAAATAGATTATTCAATAATGACCCTGCTAAATCAATTCTTTTATTTAAATAACTATCTCTTTCATCTGGTTCTGTGATACCAAGACTTGTTTCAATCAATCGTTTTGTCATATACCCCAGAAAATATAATTTCTCTCTTTTTGTTCTACAATGTGGAAATAAATCTACTTCTAATACTTCCTTTGCAAATTCTATTTTTTTATCTTTCCCTTCCTCCTCTGTCATATTTAATGGTGTATAAATTACATTCGAAACAATATATTCAAAACTGTCTTCTTGTGTAATATAACGATTTGCATCTACAATGGAACCACGAAGTTCTCTCATGTAAATTATACTTTCTTCTTGTTCTACATCTAAAACAATATATGATGTAATCTCTTTATCTGAAATAATTCCCAATGACCGAAATAATACAAATAATGGAATGACTTGCTTTAATCTTGGTAATTGTACGTAAATACAATGACCGAAACCATTATTCTTATTCGAAATCATCATATTAATCTGTTTTGGTGATATCACTTTATGGTCTGGGACTGATTTTATCTCCGCAGTCCAAGACCATTTACTATTACCTTTCATNGTATTAAAACAACATATACGATTCTCTGCTGCCCTCTCNTGAGCTAGAATTGTTTTTTCACTACCATTAATGATAAAATAACCACCTGAATCATATTTACACTCACCAATATATGAATTATCAATATGATTATACTGATTTAATACACATAGACACGATTTTAACATAATTGGAATTTTTCCAATATGTATCTTCGGTAATATTTTATGTTTTATCTCACACTCTTTTAACATTTCTCCATACCTACGAATAATTTTAATATTTAAATCAATCGTCATAACCGATGCGTAAGTCATATTTCGCAATCGTGCTTCACACGGAAACATCGTTTTTGTTGCACCATTATTTTCATAGGTTTGTGGTCTATATATATTGAAATTATCAAAAGTAATTATCATCTCTAAACTATATTTCTTACTTTCTTCATCATAGTCTTGTGGTGACTTTATATACACTGGATTAAACATATTTATTGTTTTACGAATTTGTTCGTTTACAAAGTTATTATATGATTCTATATGATGACGAACCATCCTCTTTAAATGTTGTCCATCAAAATAACTTTCAATTAAAGACCATGGTTCTTCTATATATTTATTATATTGAATAGATTCATTCTTATTCATTTGGATTGATTCCATCTTAGAGCGTACGATTCAACAGAAAGAGAGATATATTATTGAAGTATAATTATCTTAAATTCTATATCAATTTTTTTTTATATTCATTATGTATTTAATATAATTTTGTAAATTTTCAAAGATGTGAAAAGAATTAGTTGTTATATAGCATCGTAATATAATACTTAAAATTCATAGAAATATAAATGGTAATATAGATCAAAGATATATAAATAACATTATCTTTATAAGGTGTCTCTATATTTTCATAAATAATATATATATTCTTCCAAAGTAAATATGAAATAATCAAATTTAATATATAATAAAAAATATAATGATGCGTATAATAAATAATTCTTTTTATTCTGCTTTCTGAATTACTATTATATTTCATATATACCCAAGATAACATAGAAGAAATAAATGAGATGGATAATAAAAAATATATGAATAACATTTGAATTTCAGCTATATAATGTTAGTTTGTCTTGATATAATAATATAAAAATAACTTTTTAAGTTAATACATGAATCCATACTTTAATTTTATATCAAGAATGGACTTATATCAAGCTCAATATAAGAATGGTAGAAAAATATACAATAGAAAACAAAATTTAAATGATAGAGTGAAATATCATAAATTCTTGGATTTAATTGACGAAAATTTTGTTCAAGATAATCAACCTGAAGTGATAAATTATTATACAGAAAACACATCAACAATAGAAATCACACAACAAGATGTATCCAGTTATGTTAGAGAGAAACTTGATAAGAAAGTTATAGAAAAAAATATAGTAAATCTTAATTCTCTAATAGAAATTATTAATGATAATCCTCTTTTACCACATATTGAATATAATATTAATCTTTCAAGACTACATAACATAAAGGAAGAGTTAATAGAACTAAATAATATGATTGGAATGGAAGAATTAAAATTATCAGTATTAAATCAAATTATTTATTATATTCAAGACCTACATAAAGATAGTAAGGGAGATTATATGCATACGTGTATTTATGGACCACCCGGAACTGGAAAAACAGAAGTAGCACGTATTATTGGTAAAATATATAGTAAATTAGGTATATTAAAAAAAGGTATATTTAAAAAGGTTACAAGGCCAGATTTGATTGCTGGATATTTAGGACAGACTGCAATAAAGACTAAAAAACTTATAGAAGAATGTATTGGAGGTGTATTATTTATAGATGAAGCCTATTCTTTGGGTAATAGAGAGAACAGAGATATGTTTTCAAAAGAGTGTATTGATACATTATGCGAACTTTTAAGCGTTCATAAAGATAATCTAATGGTGATAATTGCAGGTTATAAAAATGAATTAGATGAATGTTTATTTTCTTATAATAATGGATTAAAATCAAGATTTACATGGTGTTTTGATACAAATGAATATACACATACTGAACTAAAAGATATCTTCAAAAAAATTGTATTTGAGAATAATTGGAACTTAAACATAAATGATAGCGAGTTAAATCATTGGTTTTTAAAACATAGAGATACATTTACATATTTTGGCCGTGATATGGAATCATTATTTTCAAAAGTAAAAATTAGTCATGGTAGGCGTGTATTTTGTATTAATGATAAGAATCAACGAAAACAAATTAATAAAAAGGATATGGATAATGGATATAACGATTTTATCAAATATAAAAATGATAAATCAAAATTAGACAATATGAATTATAAATTAATGTATATGTAAATCGTTCTTGTGGATGTTTTAATTTATATATTAATTGTATGAGTTCTCAAGAAAAACATAAAGTAATTCAAATCAACCCTGAATTTTTCTCTCTATCAAAAAATAAAACAATCAAAAAGAGAAAAGAAATTCCAAAGAAACTAAATGTTAGAAATACATTAAAGAAAAAATTAATATCCAATATACGCAATTTTAACAAGAATAAAGAAAAAGAGAAAACAAAAAAACCAAATCATGACAATGTAGTGAATTCAAATACAGATAGATTGGCTGAAGCAATGTCATTTTTAGATAAATACTTAAAAGAGAAAAATCCAGTTAGTAAGAGAGATAGAAAACATAATAAATCAAAAACTAAAATACCAGAAAAAAACACTTTGGAAAATAAAATCAAAGTTGAACCTACTTTAGAATCTCATAGAAATGAAATAAAGAAGGATGAATTTATAAGTTCAAAGAGCAAACCAGAACCACCTTATGGTTGTTTAAAAGGAGGTAAAAAAATGACATATTCACAATATAAACGAAGTTTAAAAAAGGAACCACACAATCTTCATCATCATACAGTAAGTAGAGAGAAAGGTAAAAATAATAAAATAAAAATAGAAGATAATCAAAAAATAGAAACAGATAGAAGTAAAAAATTAAAAGAATTAAAAGATATAAGACAAAAAGAAACAAAAGATATCGTAAAAAGAAACCATAATATTCGTTCTTTAAAAAATATTCCAAAACAGAATGTAAGAAAATATAGAGTAAAAACAATACGCAGAATGTATAATCTAGGAAAGAAAAATTCAAAAGTAGGTGTATTCATTAAAAATAATAAAACAATAAAACAGATTAAAAAAGAGATTAATATCTTACAAGAAATAGATATAAATACAATCAAGAGAGAGTTAAGAGATAAGAATTTAATTAGATATGGAACACGAGCCCCTGACTCTCTCATTAGAGAAATCTATAAAAATACAGTATTAAGTGGTGATATAAAAAATAAAAATAGTAATTATTTAATACACAATTACTTGTATCAAAGTTAATATTCTAAACTAATATAAACACAAGACGGTAATATAGTATTATAGTCATGAGTTTAATTAAGAAATACTTTGAACTAACCAACAAATATAAAAATGAATATGGTGATAAATGTATCTTATTAATGCAAGTGGGTGCTTTTTTTGAAGTTTATGGAAAAAAATATAAAACAAATATATTTGGAAGTTCTATTCAAGAATTTTCTAAAATATGTGAATTACATATAAGTATGAAATCAAAAGTATCGATATATGATAGTGAAAGAAAAGTTCAATGTAATGTAATGATGGCTGGTTTTCGTGATTATATGATTAATAAATATACAAATAAATTAACGAGAGAAGGATATACAATTGTTATTTATAAACAAAATGATGAAAATCCAAGTGCAGAGAGAGAATTACTTCATATTATAAGTCCAGGAACGGATTTTGATACAGAAAACAATATATCAAATATGTTAATGTGTGTTAAAATATTTGTTACAAATCCTAATTTGATAGAACCTAAGAAATATATGTATATATCTTATACATTAGTAGATATTATTACTGGAAATGTCATCTTAAATGAAATCAAAAAAGAATATTTTCACAATCCAACAACATTTGATGAAGTAGAACGAGTGTATTCCGTATATTCTCCAGTTGAATTTATTCTTATATATAATACCGAAACGATAAAGTCAAGCGAAATAAACGATATTTTAATGTTTATTGGTATTCGTAGTCGTGTGATTCGTAAAATAGATTTGAATGATAGAGAGAATATTATGTCGGAACGATGTTTAAGATGTGAAAGTGAAGTGTATCAAAAGGAATTGATGGAAAAATTCTATGATATAAAAGATTATCAATATTATATTTCTAGCACCTCATTAGAATATTATCCTTGTTTGTTTCAATGTTTTGTTTTTTTATTAGACTATGTATATCAACATAACCCCAATTTGATTTATAAAATTAAAGAACCAAAGATAAATAAAGAAAACCACCTTATCTTATCAAATCATTCATTAAAACAATTAAATATTATTAATGATAGTACATATAATGGTCCTTATTCAAGTGTGCTATCTCTATTAAACAAATGTGTAACAACAATAGGAAAGAGAGAATTTAAGGAACAATTATTAAATCCAATTATTGATAAAAATGAATTAGAAAAAAAGTATGATTTAATCGACTTTATGTTACAACATATAGAACAAATGGAACTTATCCGTGAGAATTTGAATCATACGATTGATGTAGAGAGATTTTATAGGAAAATCATTCTAAGTAGAGTAAAACCGACTGAATTTATTGGATTAAAGAACACAATAGATATTTTAAATACAATGGTTAAAAAAGATATTTCATCGTATATGGATTTTTTGAGTGATTATATCCAAGTTGATAAAGTGATAAAATTTATTCAAGAATTAAATAATAATATTTATAGTAAAGTAGATATAATAATTTTAAAAAATAATAATGAATCTTGTAATAATTTTACATTGAATTTTTTCAAACAAGGAATTTATCCAGAAATAGATACGATTCAAAGAGAATATATGGAAAGTTTTGATAGATTAGAATGTATTCGTGAATATTTAACAAGTATTATCCAAGAGAGAGAGAGAAAAATAAACAAAGAATTATGTAAATTACACGAAACAGATAAAAATGGATATTATATTAAACTTACTGTAAAAAGAGGAGAAACATTAAAACAACAATTAAAAAAGATAGAAAAAGAAGAAATTGAATTAGTGTATAAATCAAGTTATAGTAAAAAGAATTGTTCGTATTATTTAAATATAAAGAAGATTAAAATAGAAAGAAAGGGGAATGATGCCTGTATATGTGGCGTAGATATAGAGAGAATTGCAAACAATATTCATCGTTTGAAGGAAGTTTTGAAGAAATTAGGAACACAATATTACAAAGAATTTTTAACTACTTTAATTCCATTACATAGTTGTTTTCATACAATCATTAAAGTCATTCGTGTTTTAGATGTGAATATTACAAAGGCAATTATTTCTAAAAAATATAATTATTGCAAACCAACCATTAAAGAGAGTGATTCTTCTTTCATTCATACGAAAGGGTTAAGACATGCCCTTATTGAACGTATAAATCAAGAAGAGTGTTATGTGCCGAATGATATCTATCTAGACAATACAAATTTAGGGTTTTTGTTATTTGGAACAAATGCAGTAGGTAAATCGAGTTTAATTAAATCCATTGGTATATCAGTTATAATAGCTCAAGCAGGAATGTTTGTTCCTTGTTCGTCATTTGTATTTTATCCATTCAAACATATATTTACAAGAATTATAGGAAATGATAATATTTTTAAAGGCTTATCCACCTTTGCTGTTGAAATGTCAGAATTGCGGACTATTTTAAAGTATTCAGATAAAGATAGTCTTGTTCTGGGTGATGAATTATGTTCTGGAACCGAGAATGGTTCAGCAATAAGTATATTTGCATCTGGATTGTTTCATTTACATAAAAGTGGTTGTAAATTTATATTTGCATCCCATTTTCACGAAATAACAAAAATGAATGAAATCAAGGAATTAAAGTATTTAAGTTTAAAACATTTAAGTGTTGTGTATGATCGTTCCAAAGAATGTTTAATTTACAACCGTAAGTTAGAGGATGGACCAGGAGATAATATGTATGGTTTAGAAGTATGTAAGTCTTTACATTTACCAGAAACCTTTTTAGATCTTGCAACCAATATTCGTATGAAGTATTACGGAAAAACAACAATTACAGATAGAAAAGTATCTTCTTATAATTCTAAAAAAATGTTGAATGGTTCGTGTGAATTATGTGGTGAAGATGGAGATGATATTCATCATTTACAATATCAAAAGGATGCAGATCAAGATGGATATATAGACCATATTCACAAAAATCATACAGCAAATCTGATACGTATTTGTAAAAAATGTCATCAAGATATTCATAAATCAAATACTGTTTATAGAAAACGGAAAACAACTGATGGAATAAAATTATTTGTAGAAAAGTAATTTATTATAAAATATTATATATATGAATTTATTTTTATCATTACAACAATTTGCAAATAACTCTTTACGAGGAATGCAGAATTATTATATAGAAATAATAATAGTTGTATTAGTGGGTATTTATCTAATATTATTTTATGAAATGAATCAACTAAGACAAGAAGGAATGACTCCAAAAAATCTTAATAATATGTGCGATTTATCAAGTGATGAATTGAATGAAAAATGTAAAACATTAAATTCAAATAATTGTAATTTAACACGATGTTGTATTTATCTCTCCAACAATAACAAAGGACGATGTGTTGCAGGAAATCGAAATGGTCCAACATTTATAGATGAAATTGAAACTCCTACTATGAAGGCAGACCATTTCTATTTTAGAAACGAAAGATATTCAATTTAAATAAAATTGAATTTAAAAATGAATCATATTATATACTATATTATATATAGTATGATTATTCCTGTAAAGTGTTTCACTTGTGGTAATGTTCTCGCAGATAAGTATTTACACTACTTACGAGAAGTAAAAAAAATAAAAATATCTCAAAATATGGATACAAATAAAGTTATTTACTTCACAGAAGATAATATTGAAAAAACACCAGAAGGCATTGTATTAGATAGGTTAAATTTAAACAAAATGTGTTGTAGGAGACATATGCTAACTCATGTTGATATTGAATAACTTTTATAATTTATTGTTTCTTTGTTGTAATATGATTTTTTATCTCATTATAAGATGCTTGAGATGAGTTATAATTATTTAATAAATATTTATTGACTTCTGCAGGTGTAATTTTATTTACATAGTTTAATATAGTGAAATCAAACTTATTATTATCCAAATTGAAAAAGTGATTAAACATTTCTTGTATTAATTCTAAATCACAATAATCAACATGTATATTTAAGTCGATCCTCCCTGGTCTTATTAAAGCCTTATCTAACTTTTCAGGATAATTTGATGTCATAATCAATATACGACCAGGTGTTTCTAAAATACCATCTAATAAATTCAATAGAAAAGATAAGTTCAAGCCATCCGTATTTTCTTCTTCATCTTTCAAAAATTCTTTTGTTTCCATATTATTTTTCATATCCGATATGGTATGATTTGATTTTTGAATGCTTGTTTCTACCTTTTTATTTTCAATATTTCCAAAGTTACTGTAATTATGTCTAGTCATAGCATTATTAAAGTCATTTTCTAAAGGTCCAGTTAATGTTGAATTATAAATCTGGTCTAAATCACTTGAACCTGCATATTTCTCTTTAAGATTCTTATTTATTTGAGTTCGTTCATTCACTATATCGGTTAGACAATCAATATCTTCAATAAGATAAATTCTCTCATCCAGCGGTATTTCATACATTTGATTTCGTCCATTTTCATTTACTACGTTGATTTTCTTTTCAAAAAACAAATTTCTTAGTTGAGTTTTTGTGCTATATTTAGATAGTTTAATATTGAAAATATGACGTTTGCAGTATTTTGCAATGGCTTTAATTAGAGATGTCTTACCAGTTCCAGGTGGTCCATGAAGTAAAATACCCAATGTATGAGGAATACCCTTATCTTCATACCATTTTTTATCGTGTTGAAATAACTTTATTCTCTCTTTCACTATATCTAAATGTTTTCCAAATACATTATGTAATGATTTATTTGTATTAAATTCGGTCATTATAAACGATAAATTTCGTGGCATCATTTCATAACGTATTTCTCCACTTGGACCTTTAGGAATATTTAACGAGATCTCATCAAAATAAAATTTTCTGTTTCCAAGTTTATTGTTTAATTCATAAATATATTTTTCATTTAGTGTATTCACAAAATCTCTCAAATATTCCAGCTCATATTTATATGAATATACTGCAATTTTGTAATCTATTTTTTCTTTTTCTTCCTCACTTGTATCTATCGTATTCTTAATATAAACTTTACAATATATATCTGAACTTATCTGAAATTCATCTGTATTTGTCACATAATACTCTTCACGATAGGTAAGATGTTTTGACTCATTCAAATTTGTAATATAATTATTGATTGCATTCACAATTGTACTATCTTTATGCTTACTATAAATAATTTCACTTTTTATATTTTTATCTTCATTAATGAATTGTTTTATTTTTTTATCTTTCATAACTTTCTCTCTTATTTTTTGAATAAAAACATTTCCATACTTTTTAAAGAATACTATAATAGAAGGAATAATATAAATAAGTTGATTAAAAAATATCATATATATAATTTGATTAAATGTAATCTCTCTATTTAACATTGCCATTAACATCATTTGGGAGGACATACCAGCCCCATTCTTAAATAAAGTAGAATCCATAGCTATAATTTTATGATATAATGAAGAATAAAAAATCTTTATATATATTTAATATATAATTTCTAGTATTATTATATAATGCCGAAAACAAGAGCAAAACGCAACAGTGGAAATAGAAAACGAAAATATACTAGAAGGAAAAATCATAGAGGAGGTAATAAACATATACCAGGTCAAGTGAAGTATGCACCAGCACCTGGATTGAAAGAATTCTGGCCTAAAGACTTTAACCCTATCCCACACTATATCCCAAAAAATAATTTATGGCATCCAGTAGCAGGAGGAACACATTATAGTTTATCTCCTGATTTCAACGCGTTAAATACAGAATTAGCCATTGGTGGAGATCCAATCCAGATTCAAACGATACCTCAAATGTATAATATGTTAGACCAAATCCAAGTAACTGATATTCCTACTTATAAAGGGGGTGGTGGATTAAGTTCTCTCATTCCATCTCAAGTAACATCTGCTACACGAACACTCGAATATGGAGGTAAAAATTTAGATTCAACATATAACGGAACATCTACAGTTCCAAGTGATAATCCATCTCCACTATATCAACCATATCTTGCAAATGAAAGCAATCTTAACGTTACTCCAACAGATATGAAACAACATATTATGAATGCACGAAACAAAATAAATAGTATGTAATCAAATTTATTTTCTAATTATAAAATATACATTATGGCAAATAACTTTCTTGGAGATATGATGAAACAATACAATGCATTATGTAATCCTGCAAGATTCTATGTTTTAATATCACTCTTTTCTATTCTAGTCATGGCAATCCAAAATTTAGGAAATACAGATAAATATTGTTTAGGAATGTATAACTGTGATTTAACATTCCCTACTTTCCTTGTATTTGTTGGAAAACTACTTTATGTTTTATTCTGGACGATTGTCTTGAATAGTTTATGTGAAAATAAATACACAAATCTTGCTTGGTTCTTGGTATTATTACCATTTGTTGGATTATTTATTATATTAGGATTATTTATTCTTACTCTTGGTAAGCAAACCGTTCAAGCAAGTGTAGATGTATTGGATAAAGAAGATTAAATAAAATACAAATTATAAATATAAATAGTATTTTATTATATATAACAAATGAATAATCACGAAATATTTGTATGGGAATTAATAGAGAAGTATTTTAAAGAAAACTCACACTTTTTAGTAAAACATCATTTAACATCGTATGATGATTTTGTATGGAATGGTATTCCAAAAATAATGAGAGAGAATAATCCAATCAAGATTGTGAAAGAACAAGATGAAAACACAGGAGAATATACTCTACAATGTTTTTTATATTTAGGAGGAAAAGAAGGAAACAAAATATATTATGGTAAGCCAATCATCTATAATGATATAAGTGAAGAAACGCGTCAAGACTATATGTATCCAAATTTAGCACGTTTAAATAATATGACGTATTCTTTCACCATACATTATGATGTAGATGTAGAATATGTTATGATTGATGATAATGGTAATAAAACTACTCATCAAGAAACACTAGAACATATATATTTAGGGCGTTTTCCTATTATGCTTCATTCTAAGATGTGTATATTATCCTCATTAGACGAACATACACGTTTTCAACTTGGAGAGTGTAAAACGGACCAAGGAGGATATTTTATTATTAATGGAAAAGAAAAGGTTATTGTATCTCAAGAAAAGTTTGCAGATAATTTACTTAAAATTACAGATGATTTTAATGAATTATATAGTCATTCTGTAGATATTCGAACTGTTGCTGAAGACCCTTCTAAACCAGTTCGTACATTATCAGTTCGTATTGTAAGACCTACACCAACAAAAACAAACGGACAAATTGTTGTATTGGTTCCAAATGTTAGAAAACCTATTCCTTTATTTATTTTAATGAGAGCATTAGGTATTCAATCAGATAAAAAAATTATTGAAACGTGTTTATTAGATATGGAGAAATATAATCACTATATTGATTTATTTACTTCAAGTGTATATGATTCATCAAAAATATTCACTCAGGAAAACGCATTACAGTATATTTCCACTTTTACCAAATCAAAAACTATTTCAGGAACTTTACATATTTTAATGGATTATTTTCTACCGAATGTCGGAGAACTTAATTTTATAGACAAAGCATATTATTTAGGTTATATGGTAATGCGTTTATTACGTGTTTATATAGGAGACGAGAAACCAACAGACCGTGATAATTTTAAATTTAAACGAGTAGAATTATCCGGTTCTCTCTTGTATGATTTATTTATTGAATATTATAAACTACAATTGAAAGATATATTTGTAAAGATTGATAGTGAGTATTATTATCATAAAGATACATATCAAAACAACTTTACTTCACTAATTATAAATAACTATAAAGATTTTTTCTCTAATCGTATGGTTGAAGATGGAATTATGAAAGGATTCAAAGGAAATTGGGGTTCTGTCTCTCATACAAAGAGAGAAGGTATCGTTCAGGATTTGAATAGATTATCTTATTTTTCATTTGTCTCTCATTTACGAAAACTAAACTTACCTCTGGATAGAACAGCAAAAGTAGTAGGACCACGACTATTACACAGTTCTCAAATTGGAATCATATGTCCTATACATACACCAGATGGAGCAAATATTGGACTTCATAAACATCTCTCTTGTATGGCAGATATTTCACCAGATTGTTCTTCTTCTGTATTTGTGTCATGGTTAAGAGAGAGAAACCTTCAATTTATCAATGAAGTATCTCCACTTGAATTATCTTCCTTTACAAAAGTATTTGTTAATGGTTCATGGATGGGTATTGTAAAAAATCCAAAAGAAATCATAGAAGATTTTAAATTATATCGTAGAAACTCATTATTACCATCATATACTTCTATACGGTGGGATTATCAACATAATGAAATTATTATCCATAGCGACGGAGGAAGATTATTACGCCCTCTATTTTATGTTAAAAAAGATGGCTCAATCAGTTATCAAAATTCCTTTTTTGAAGATGTTTCTTCCGATTCTCTCTCTTGGAAACAAATAACAAAGGGTTTTCATCACGGAGAGAAGAAAACAAAAAAAGAGGAATGTATGATATATAATCCAAAAAATTTATATGATATTCCAGATGATTATGAAAATGTAAAACAATATTTAGAAAAAAATGCGTGTGTTATTGAATATTTAGATACAGAAGAAGTTGAAAGTTCTCTGATAAGTATGGAACATGAATATGATAGTAAATATACAACACATATTGAAATTCATCCATCTTTACTATTAAGTGTTTTAGGAAATATGGTAGTTTATCCTGAAAACAATCAATTACCAAGAGACTTATTTTCCTGCGGACAATCCAAACAAGCAGTATCTATATATCATACAAATTATCAAAATAGAATAGATAAAATGGGTGTAGTATTGAACTATGGAGAAATACCTCTTATAAAAAGTAAATATTACGACTATATTACTCAAAATCAACACCCCTATGGAGAAAATGCAATTGTAGCGATTATGTCTTACAACGGATACAATGTAGAAGATGCGTTAATATTTAATAAATCATCTGTAGAAAGAGGATTATTTAGAACTACTTATTTTAATATGTATGAATCTTACGAAGAATCGAGTAAAGTCTCTGGTTCAAATGTAGATAGTCATTTTTGTAATATTGAATCACGCATGTCAAATATGGTTGGATTAAAACCAGGATATGATTATTCACACTTAGATGAAAATGGAATGATAAGAGAGAATGAATTCATGGATGATAAAAAAGTAGTGATTGGAAAATGCACTGTATCCTTAACTGAACCAAATACATTTATTGATAGTTCTGTTGTTCCTAAAAAAGGACAGCTTGGAATTGTTGATAAAACCTATATTACAGAAGGAGAAGAAGGAAACCGTATCGCAAAAGTTCGTATTCGTGAAGAACGCTTACCATCAATTGGGGATAAATTTTGTTCTCGAGCAGGACAAAAAGGAACAGTTGGTATTATATTAGATGAAGAAGATATGCCTTTTACAAAAGATGGAATCAGACCAGATGTCATTGTGAATCCACACGCTTTACCTAGTCGTATGACAATCGGTCAATTAGTAGAATGTCTTGTAGGGAAAGCGTGTCTTCATTATGGTGCGTTTGGTGATTGTACTGCTTTTGTAAATAAAGGGTCCAAACATGAAGTATTTGGTTCGATGCTACAACAACAAGGATTTCATTCCTCTGGTAATGAAATATTATATAATGGTATGAATGGAGAAGTATTGGAAAGTGATATCTTTATTGGTCCAACTTATTATTTACGGCTTAAACATATGGTGAAAGATAAAATCAATTATCGTGCAAGAGGTCCAAGAACACAACTTACAAGACAAACGATTGGTGGTCGTGCAAAAGACGGTGGTCTTCGAATCGGTGAAATGGAACGCGACGCATTATTATGTCATGGAATGTCTTCTTTCTTGAATGAATCCATGTTAGTTCGTGGTGATGAATATTATATGGCTGTATGTAATAATACAGGAAGTATCGCTATTTATAATGAAAGTAAAAATATATTCTTAAGTCCTATGGTAGATGGTCCAATACGATTTAAAGGTGTTTTAGATAATAATATGCAAATCGAAAATAAAAGCGTTCATGGTCGTGATTTTAGTATCGTTCGTGTTCCTTACTCATTCAAATTACTCATGCAAGAGTTAAATTCTATGAATATAACTATGAGAATTATAACAGATAAAAATATCGATCAAACAACCTCTATATTACCAAATAAAAATAGAATCGAATTAAATACAGGAAGAGAGACTTATAATGAACTTTCTAATGATTATTCTATTCATACTCAACAAACACTAGAACAATCTTATAGACAATTCAGTAAAAACATTTTAAATAAAGAGATAGACGATGTAAGAATCAGAGAGAGAACTTTAGACCCAGAGAGAGAACTTGGAATTGATATTCAAGAAGGACCAACAACACCTCCATATGAACCAATATCACCTCCATATGAACCAACATCATCTCTACCTGAAGATTATCAACCAAGAAGTCCAGATTATGAACCAATATCACCTCTACCTGAAGATTATCAACCAAGAAGTCCAGATTATGAACCAGGAACTCTTCAAACACAACTTGAACCCATCGTTGAAAGTGATTTGAAAGAAAAGATCAACTTTGATGAATTAAACCAAGAAGAGAAAGTGGAATTATTAGATACAATTGAAACATTGAATTCATTGTTAGGATTTACAAATCCAACTTCTTATGAAGAATTACCACTTGAATCAAAACTAGAATCCATATTCAAACCTGAAATTATTACTATGATAAGACAACAATTACAAGTCAATAATATAGATAATTATCAAAACTTTGCAAATGTATTTATGAATGTTGATGAATTAAATAATTATATTAGACATATTCAAGAAAACCCAATACGTATCTATTTAACATTAGAACAACTAGAACTATATCAAGAAAAATTAATGAGTGGAATGAGTGGGGGAAGACTAAGTAATAAGGATACATCTACTAGAGAGAAAGAGGAAATTACTTTATTGTTTGATATTCAAGATGACGAAAAAAAAGAAGATAATGTAGAAGAAGAAGAAGAGGAATTCAATAAATTAAAGATAAATAAAAATGTAGAAAAAAAAATGATTAGTATAGATAATATATAAGTATTATATATATGAATAGTGATACATATAATATAAAAATTACATCAGTAAAACAAAGTTCAACCTCATTAATAAGAAATGCTTCTCGTCGTGTAATTAATGATAAAAGCAACCTAACTTTTTATGATAAGCGTAAGAACTCACCACCAGCAAACCAAAATTCCTCATCTTCCAGATTGCAATATTTGAAATATAGAACTATTGGAAATAATTTATAAAATTGAATTAAATATAGTATTTTATTATAATATATACATAATGGCTAGTAATCTTGTAAATGTTGTTTTTACATCTCGTAATATATTGTTAGAACAACTTGAATATTGTGGATATAATGTAGATAATTATAAAGGATTCACAAGTAATGAAGTTCATATTATGTTAAAAAATAAACAATTGGATATGATTGTTGAAAATAATAAACAACATAAAATATTTATAAAATATCATATAAATAAAAGTATTAGACCTGCAAATCTATATGATATTGTAGAGAGTTTATATAGAATTGAAAACATATTAGATCCGAAAACTGACCAAATTATATTCATTACTAAAGATGAACCGAATGATACTCTTTTAAAGACAATGAAGCAGTTATGGACAAATGATAATATATATGTTAGAATTCGTTCTTTAAAACGACTCCAATTTAATATTTTAAAACATAATTTAGTTCCAGAACATAGAGTTTTGGATAAAGAAGAATCAGAGTATATTTATAGAAAATATAATGTGAAAGAACCAAGATTACATCTTCCAACTATTTCACGATTTGATCCTGTTTCTATAACTTTAGGTCTCAAACCAGGACAATTATGTGAAATCAAGCGTAAAAGTCCAACTTCATTGATATCTTATTATTATCGCTATTGTATTCAATAAAATGTATTTATATTATATATTAATGACGAATGAAAATTTGAAAACAAAGATACAAGAAAAGATAAATACATTTTCTATAATAAAGAACAGTGTTCGTGAAGACTATATTGAGTATTTAAATGAGACAACCAATGAAGAAACAAGAGACCAACTTGTAGATTCAATTAATTCATTGAATACTGTTATTAATGAAATGAATGATTTAGAAAAAAATACTACACAAGACATTAATGTATGCATAAGAAAAATCAAAAATAAGGAGAGAACACTTGAACGATTGAAAGAAAAGAATAAAGAATTAACACAAGAGTATGATATTTTAAAAGAAAGTAATAATGCATATGATGAGAGAACCGAAAATATAGATTTTGTATTTCGAAGAAACTTATATGTATATGGTATATTTTTATTGGGAACATTTGTTACATCAGGTATATTAATAAAATTAATCCGTGAATAGATTTTTTATAATGTATTAATATATATGTCTTGTGTCAATAA
>SL_7KL_010_BRINEDRAFT_10000181_pt1 | contig 28072 bp, 23 predicted proteins | sample SodLak_010_BRINE_FD_10663 | JGI IMG/M metagenome (IMG submission 10663)
ACGATCGAACCCGCGCAACAGCCAGGTCTGGTCCAGCCCACTCTCCCAGCGGATGCGCGAAAGAAGGGCCGCGAGCATCGGCACCAGGGTGATGGCTGCGGCCAGGGTCGCGATGATCGCGAACGAAAGCGTCAGGATCAGTTCGCGGAAGATCAGCGCGCCGATGCCGGTGATCAGCAGGAACGGAAGCACGGCAGCCAGATTGGTCAGGGTGCCCGCGATGACCGCCGAGACCACCTCGCCGGCCCCGTCATGGGCCGCCTTCTCCGGCGACTTTCCGAGCTTATCGCGATGGCGGACGATGTTCTCCAGCATCACGATGGCGTTGTCGAGCAACAGCCCCACCCCCAGCGCGAGCCCGCCGAGGCTGATGATGTTCGTCGCCATCAACGCGATCGGGATCGACAACCCGATAATGAAGCTCTTGCGCAGGCTGCCGAGAAACAGGAACACCGCCAGCATCGCCAGCACGCCGCCCAGGATCGCAGCGGTACCCACCGAACTGACCGCGCCACGAATGAACGGCGCGGAGTCGCTGACGACCTCCCACTGGATGTCCTCGGGGATGAACCCCGAGCGCTCGAGTCGTTCGAGCGTGGCGCGCACCGAGTCCACCGACTCGACGGTGTTGGCGTCCGGCAGCTTGAACACGGACACGCGCGCGGCCGGCGTGCCGTCCAGGCGGATGAACAGGCGCTGCTCGCGGTGGCCATCGCGCACCTCGGCCAGCTCGCCGAGGCGCACATGCGCGGACTGCGGCCCCGGCAGCGGGATCAGCACATTGCGCACGTCCGCCTCGGAGGTAAACAACCCCTCGGTCTTGGCCATCACGTCAAAGGTATCGGAGGTCACCCAGCCCCCGGCCACCTCGCGGTTCTCGTCCTCCAGCGTCGCGCTGATCGCCGCCAGCGAAAGGCCATAGCCGCGCACCCGCTCCTGGTCGAGGATCACCTCCAGCTCGCGCTCCTGCCCGCCGGAGGCCTCCACCGAGGAGATGCCGTGGATCGCGATCAACTGCGGCGCCAGCTGGTGTTCCACCCAGTCGCGCACCGCGGTCTCCGAGCGCACGGTAGAGGAAAACCCCGCCTCCCAGATCGGGTCCTGCGAGGGGTCGTACTTGTACAGGCGCAGGGATTCGAAATCGTCCGGCAGCTGGGTGCGCGCGAGCTCCAGGTGGCGCGCTGCGTCCTGCAACGCCAGATCCAGGTTGGTGCCGTACTCGAACAACAGATTGACGTTGGTGCGGCCCTCGGAGGCACGGCTGTAGATGCGGGTCAGGTTCTCGGTGGCCGCGAGGTTGCGTTCCAGCACGCGGGTCACCTGTTCCTCCATCACCTCCGGCGAGGTGCCGGGATGGTTCACGGTCACGCGGATATGCGGATACTCGACGTGCGGCAGCAGGTCCACCGGCAGGCGATCAACAAAGAACATGCCGAGCACGATCACCACCGAGGCCAGCGCCATGATCGCCACCGGTCGGCGGATGGAGAAGCTGGTCACCCGCCCGCGCGGACGGTCCTCCGGCTCGGCGGCCATCTTCTAGCCCCGCCAGCCGACGATGCGCACGCGCTGGCCCTCGCGCATGTCGATCGGGTTGGTGGCCAGCACGATGTCGCCGTCCTCCAGGCCGTCCGTGATCTCGGTCCATGGGCCTCGGGTCACGCCGGTCTCGACCGTGCGTCGCTCCAGCTGCTCGTCCACCACCGCGTAGACATAGCGTTGGTCGCCGTCCTCGCCGATGGCGGCGGCCGGGACCGCCAGCACATCCGGGCGTTCGTCGACCGTCATGCGGATGCGCCCGAGATTGCCGGGACGCACGCCGTTGTCGGCCGCCCCGGCCGGCAGGGCAATCTCCACCGTCACCTGCTGGGAGTCCGGCGAGGCGGCCGGAAAGATGCGGCGGATCTTCGCGACGTAATCGGCATCCGGAAACGCGTCCAGCTGAATGGGCACATCCTGGCCCACCACCAGATCGCGCACGTCCAGCTCGGACACCCCGGGGCGCAGGACCAGCGTAGTGGTATCGACCAGCTCCAGAAGCGTGTCGCGCGCGGCGACCGCCTCCCCGGGCTCGACCATGCGCTCGGTGATCACGCCGTCACGGCTGGCGGCGAGCGCGCCGTAGTCCACCCGCGCCTGCCACAACGCCTGTTCGCTCTCGGCCGAGCGCAACGCGGCACGTGCCCGTTCGTAGCTGGCTCGGCTGGCAATCCCCTCGTCACGCAACTCGGCACTGCGCGCGTATTCCAGCCGGGCCTCCTCGACATGCGCCTCGGCCCGCACCAGCTCCGCGCGCTCCTCGGCCACGTCCAGCTCGACCAGGGTCTCGCCCTGCTCCACGCGATCGCCTTCCTCGACATGCACCGCCTCGACCACACCATCGGTGCGCGCCGCCAGGCGCACCCACGCCCGCGGCTCGACCCGCGCGGACACCATCAGCTCGCGCGACAGATCCCGCGGCTGAAGCTCCACCGCCGCGATCGGCGTCGCGGCCTCGGCGGCCGGCTCGTCACCCGCCTGCGAGGGCTCGCCCCCGCAGCCTCCCAGCCCCAGGGCAAGCACCACCAGCAACAGACCACCCACCCAGCGCGGCAATGGCACAGCTCGCGGGGAGCGCGGCAGAAAAGGCCGGGGCGACCGCCGCCGAAGGAACAGGGTATCGAGTCGCATGCGCCGGATCGCTCGTGGGGAGTGGACGAAAGCACAGGGTAGCCGCTATGTACCCCTCGACGCAGGAATGGCCCTGCGGGTTCCGTCAGGCGCTCAGGTCGATCTGCTGCACACTGCCGCTGCGGCCATCCTCGCCCACCCAGACGCCGGTCGACTGCACCTGCCCCAGAAGGCTGTTGTCGCCGCCGCGACGGAGATCAAAAGGCGTGCTGACATGCCCGAGGTAGATCGCCCCGACGCCCACCTCGCCCAGCGCCAACAACTGATCGCGGCCCTGGGCGTCGCGGGTCCACACGCGCAGGCGGTCGTAAACCGGATCCGCCGCATCAATCCAGCCATTGCCGTCATGATCGAACCGTCGCAGTTCGGCGAAGCCATCACCGGTCAGCGGGCCAAAGAGCTCGGAGCCGTCATCGACCTGGCCGCTGCCAGACCGGTCGATCGCGAGAAAACCACTGCCGGGTTGCAGAAAGGCCACCTGTTGCGGCGAACCGTCGGCGTCCAGGTCGAATTCGAAGCGGGTGTCCGTAAGAGCGGCCGCCGGGGCGTCGAAATTGATCACCAGCGGATCGTGCAGCTCTGCATCCATGCCACCCTGCAGACGGCTATGCTCGATGAACTCGCGGCTCATGGTCAGCGCAATATCCAGGTCGATGGTCTTGCCGTCGGCCGTGTGCACGCGCCCCTGAGCCTGGAACGATGTCCTCTCGACCTCGACCCGGGTCTGCTCCACGGACCAGGCGACACTGAGCCCTGCCGCCGGACGAGGGGGGCGCGCAACGGGTCGCTCGAGGGGTTCCGGCGGGGTGTCGGCCGGCTTGAGGTCGGCGGGATCGATCACCCGGATCTCGCGCCCGGTAAAGCGCTCCAGGATCAGTCGCAGGAGCTCGGTACGCAGCTGGTCCACCGAGGTCAACTCGCTGTCCGCCGGGGCTACCCCCACGAACGGGGCGCGTGCGGCCACGCCGGGGGCGGAATTCTGCAAGGCACGCGCTGCCGGGGCCGGATTCGCGGGCGGCTCCGGCACCTGTCGGGGACGCACCGCACTTCCCTCGACCACGGTCATGCGAGCCTCGCGCCGCGTCGCCTCCAACGCAAAACGCTGGCTCGATAACTGCATGGAATAATCGGCAATCTGCATGATGCCCCCGTCAATTTTCCCGGTTGCAGGGCATAACGGCCGCGGAGCGGCAATCATTAGCCGCCCCACGGCAATCGCCTGCCGCAGGCGGACGCATGCCAGCCAAACGTGCGACGATTGACGGATGGATTCGACGCCGAATTTTCCCTTGCGCGGCCTGTTCCGGCGCATCCTCGGGCCCTTTGCCGGCCTGGAACCCGAGGCCGTGCAACTGGACAACGACGAGTGGGAGGCCCTGCGTCGACGGGTCCCGTTCATCGCCCGCCTCACGCCGGAAGAGCGCTCCCGGCTGCGCGAACTGGTCGGCCAGATCCTGGCGCAAAAGGAATTCATCGGCATCGCCGCGGAACCGGAACCCTGGCAGTGCCAGGTGATCGCGGCCTACGCCGCGCTTCCGGTGCTGGAACTGGGCCTCGAGCCGTATCGCGACTGGCGCACGCTGATCCTGTACCCCGACACCTTCGTGCCCGAACACGAGTGGGTGGACGAGGCCGGCATCGTCCATCAGGGGGCGATACCCCAGTCCGGCGAGGCCTGGGAACGCGGCCCGGTCATCCTGTCGTGGAACGATGTCGAGCGCGACGGCGCTGTGGTCGTGCACGAGATGACCCACGTACTGGACGCCGGCAACGGCGAGGTGAACGGGTTCCCGCCACTACGCCGCGGGCAGTCGGCCGGTGCCTGGACGGAGGATTTCTCGCGGGCCTTCGAGGCATTCGTGGAGGCCGTGGAGTCCGGCGAAATCGACGAGGCCGAGCTGCCGCTGGACCCCTATGCGGCCACCGCCCCGGAGGAGTTCCTGGCCGTCGCGACAGAGTCCTTTTTCTTCGAGCCGGCGCGCCTGCGCGAGGCCATGCCCGAAATTTATGAGCATCTGGTGGCATACTTTGATCAGGAGCCCCATCGACGCGGCGACCTGATCGCCTCCAGCACGCAACCCGCCCCGGAGCACACACCATGATCCGCAGCCCCTTTCGTTCCCTGCACCTTGCTCTTCTGGGGATTGTCCTGATGCTGACCGCGCCCCTCGCGCTCGCCGTGGACGACCTGGACAGCCATTACGTGACCCTGGAGCCGGTGGTGGTGAACATGGCATCCTCCGACCGCGGACGCTACCTGCAGGCCTCCATCCAGCTGGAAGGCAACGATCTGGAAGACGCCCGCGCGATCCGCGAGCACATTCCCGCAGTGCGCGACCGACTGATCCGCATCCTTGGCGGGCGCAGTCCGGACAGCCTGACCGGCGGTGGCGCGCGCGAGGACCTGCGCAACGAGGCCACGGAGGAGCTGAACGAGTTGCTCGAGGAGATTACCGGGGCGCCGCGGATCGCAGCCCTCTACTTCTCGGATTTCATCCGCCAGTAACGCTCGCTCTCCAGCGAACCGCTCACCGGCAAGGAAAAGCCCCCGGCAGCACAGGCTACCGGGGGCCGATGCTCCCGCCAGTACATGACGGGATCGAGCCCCGCTGGGGGCTCACTCCCTAATCGATCATCGCTCCTAGATGGAACGATCAGTGCGGCCGATGCAGCAGCGGCATCTCGCCACGCTCCATCATGTGCCGGATCAATGCAGCCCGACCGGGCTCTTCCTGCTCCAGCTCGTCGGCGCACTGCGAAGGCTCGTGCGCGGCCTCCGATAGCATGACCTCCAGCTCGCGCAGGTCGACCTTGGGTTCCTGCAGGTCTTCCGGCTTCGGGTTCTCCAGCATGTTGGTTTTCCAGAACATGCGCGGGTGCCAGCAATGCAGCTTCGCATCCGGGTTGTGAAAGAGCTCGACACAGCGACGATTCAGTTCCTGTGCATTCATGGGGATCACTCCTCGCTCCAATGCATTCACCCTTATGTATAGACCCCGCAATACCCGAGTTCAAGGGTTGGTCTTTGAAGAGGGCCTCACTCCGCAGTCTCACCGCGGGCGGATTCCAGCGCCTCCAGCGCCTCCATCCACTCGGCCTCCGCCGTCTCCAGCCGACTGCGCAAATCGCCCTGTTCGCGGGTCAATTGGGCCAGACGATCCGCTGCCTCATCGGCGTACAGCGCCGGATCGGCCAGCTCGGTCTCCAGCGCATCCAGTCGTTCCTGAACACGGACACATTCCTGCTCGGCTCGGTCCGCACTCTTTTTCAGTGGCTTGAGCGCGGCACGCGCCTGCGCCGCCTGCTGCCGCCGTTCCTTCTGTGACAGTGCCGGACCACTCGGGGACGTCGTGGCGGGCGTTCCGGGGTCTTTCGCGGCGACACTTTCCCGCTCACGGGCCTTCAGCTCGCGGGCGTAGTCATCCAGGTCCCCCTCGAAGTCGCTCAGGTGGCCGCCTTCCACCTTCCAGAAACGGTCGCAGACGCGAGCCAGCAGTTCACGGTCATGCGCCACCACCACCAGGCCACCGGCATAGTTCTCCAGCGCCTCGGCCAGCGCCTCGCGCATGTCCAGATCCAGGTGGTTGGTGGGTTCATCCAGCAGCAGTAACGAGGGCGCCTGCCAGATCAGCAGCGCCAGTACCAGGCGCACCCGCTCCCCGCCGGAACACTGACCCACCGGAGCGTCCGCTTTCTCGCCGGGAAAACCCATGCCACCGAGAAAGTTGCGCAGGCGCTGCTCCTCGGCGCGCGGGTCCTGACGTTGCAGGTGCACCAGGGGCGAGGCCTTCAGGTCCAGCTGCTCGCTCTGGTGCTGAGCAAAATAGCCGACCTTCAGGTTGGGCTCCACGCGGCGCTCGCCCGCGGTCGGGGCCAGCTCGCCGGCCAGCAGCGTCAAGAGTGTCGATTTCCCGGCACCGTTCGGGCCCAGCACGCCGATCCGGTCCTCGGGGCGCAGACGTAAAGTCGTCGGATGCAGGCGGACGCGATCCCCGGATCGGACCTCGGCATGATCCAGCGCCAGCAGGGGGTCGGGCAGACGCTCCGGGGTCGGAATCTCCAGATGAATCGGCCGGGCCGCACGGATCACCGCGACCTCGTCGAGCTTCTCCAGACGCTTCAGTCGGCTCTGGGCCTGGCGGGCCTTGCTCGCCTTCGCACGGAAGCGACGGACAAAGTCCTCCAGGTGGGCGCGCTCGGCCGCCACCTTTGCGGCCGACGCCTCGCTCTGGGCCATGGCCTCGGCGCGCTTGGCCTCGGCGTGGGTGTAGCTGCCGGCGTACAGCGCGATACCACCGCGCTCGATGTGCGCGATATGGGTGCAGACCGAATCAAGAAACCGACGGTCATGCGCAATCACGATCACCGTCCCCGGATAACGCGCCAGCCAGTCCTCCAGCCACAGGATGGTCTCGACATCCAGGTGGTTGGTGGGCTCGTCCAGCAACAAGAGATCCGAGCGCGTCATCAGCGTGCGCGCCAGGCCCAGGCGCATGCGCCAGCCGCCGGAGAAATCGCTCATGGGCCGATCCGCATCCGCCGCAGCGAATCCGAGGCCCGCCAGCAGTCGGCGCGCACGGGCATCGGCCGTCCAGCCGTCAATCGCCTCCAGCGCGCCAAACAGGCGGGCCTGCTCGGCGCCATCGGACACCTGCTCCAGGCGCTGCTGCAGGTCGCGCAGTTCGGTATCCCCATCCAGCACGTAGTCCACGGCCGAGCGCTCGCTCCCCGGGACCTCCTGTGGAAGGTGCGCCACCACCCATTCCGCGGGCTGGTCGATTTCGCCGGCATCCAGGCTCAATTCGCCCTGCAACGCCGCCAGCAGGCTGGATTTTCCGGACCCGTTGGCGCCGGTCAGGCCGACGCGCCAGCCCGCATGCACGGTGAGGCTGGCGTGCTGCAGCAGGATCTGGCGGCCGCGACGCAGCTCGATATCTTGTATTCGAATCATGCGGCGCAGTGTAGGGCAAGCGCGCGTCCGGCTCATGTAGACCGGCCGTTCCTCGGGAAACGCCGCCCCGGCGCAGGGTGTCAGAATCCTGCCACCCCTTGCCGCCTGCAGCGGTGAAGACCTGCCGGGGGCGGCGAAAAATCGCCGATTTTCCGTCAATGCCTCCGTTATCCGTGACACAAGTCTCTGTTTTCACTAAACATACGATAAGTGGCATGGATCTGGCTTTACTCTCGATCCAACGATCGATGCAAGCGAGACGGCCATGAACCGCGACGGGAACGCCCACAACCTGCGACTGGTATCCGCCAAGGGCAAGACGACTGGCGATGCCGGGACGCCCTTTGATGCCCTTGCCTTCGTGCAGGCCCTGTCCTCCAGCCTCGAGCTCGGGACCGTCCTCGCCCGCCTGCAGGAACACCTGCACGCCCAGGTCCACCACAGCGGCTGGTTCTTCATCCTGCAGGAGAGTGACGAGACCTGGTCCGGCGGCGACGAGGATCGCCATCGCATCGAGTACGGCATGAGCTTCAACAACGAGACCATGGGNTCGCTGATCCTGATGCGCGGACGCCGCTTCAGCGACGACGAACAGCAGTTGATCGAGGCTTTGCTGGGGCTGGCCGCCCCGGCACTGGCCAACGCCCTGCGTTTCCAGCGCCTGAACGAAAGCCTGGAGACCGATGAACTGACCGGTCTCGGCAACCGCCGCGCCTTCGAGAAACAGGGCGCCCAGTGGCTGGCCGACTGCCGCCGCCAGGATCGCCCGATGTCGGTGCTGGCGATCGATCTCGATCACTTCAAGCAGATCAACGATGAATACGGCCACAGCGTGGGCGACGACATCCTGCGCCTGGTGGCGCAGACCCTGCGCAGCACCACCCGCGAATCCGACCTGTGTGTGCGCATGGGCGGCGAGGAGTTCCTGGCGGTGCTGCCCGGCGCGGATCTCAGCCGCGCCATGGAATGCGGCGAGCGCATCCGCCTGGCTATTGCCGCCCTGCGCGCCTGCGCCAAGGCCACCGACAAGTCCGCGCTGGAGAGCGACGGCGCGGTCAAGGTGACCGCGAGCGTTGGTGTGGCCGGCGTCGGGCGCGGCGCCACCCTGCAGTCCGCCTACCAGGCGGCGGACGAGGCCCTGTATGCGGCCAAGCAGGCCGGGCGCAACCGCGTCCTTGCCGGCAACTGAGCCCCGGCAGCCCATCCCGCGCGAATCCGCATTGCCTTGAAGCCGCCTACCCCGCGCCGGGCTGGATAAAATCGACGCAGGTCAGCGGAGTCGAGAGCACCGCGCGCCGCAGCGCCTCGATGGCCTCCGGACGCGGGAAGCTGGTGCGCCATGCCAGGGCCACACGGCGGCTGGGCGCCGGATCCTGAAACCGCCGCACGGCCAGCAGTCGCTGGGCATAACGATCCGCCCCCACCGCCGTGCACGGGAGGATCGTTACCCCCATCCCCGAGGCCACCATGTGGCGGATTGTCTCCAGCGACGACCCCTCCAGATTGCGCGGCGTACTGCCATCCGCAGTCACCGTACGCTGACAGTCCGGGCAGCGCTCCAGCACCTGGTCGCGAAAACAGTGTCCGGCGCCCAGCATCAGCAGGGTCGCATCGGCCATGTCCTCCAGGCGCAGGGGTTCCTTGTCCTTCAGCGGGTGCGCCGCCGGCAGCACGGCCATGAACGGTTCGTCGTACAAGGGAAGCGTGACCACGCCCGGCTCCTCGAACGGCAACGAAATGAGGATCGCGTCGAGCTCACCCTGCTTGAGCCGCTCGCGCAACCGCCCGGTGTAGTTCTCATCGATCACCAGCGGCATGTTCGGCGCGCGCTCGTGCAGCGCGGGGATCAGCTCCGGCAGCAGGTACGGACCAATGGTGTAGATCGCACCCAGGCGCAGCGGGCCGGAGAGTTGATCCTGACTCTGTACGGCAACCGAGCGCAGCTGTTCGACCTCGGCCAGCACGCGCCGCGCCTGCGCGATAATCTGCTCACCTGCCGGCGTCACGTTGACCTCGCCGCGGCCGCGCTCGAACAGGGTCACGCCCAGTTCTTCCTCGAACTTGCGCACCGCCACCGACAGCGATGGCTGACTGACATGGCTGGCCGCGGCCGCCCGCCCAAAGTGGCGGGCATCGGCGACGGCGACCACATACCGCAGCTCGCTCAGGGTCACCGGGGCGCCCCTCCGCTGTTGTCATCGCTGTCCAGCCCCTGAAACTCGCGGCCGCCGTCCGGCCAGTCCAGGGTCACGCGCTTCAACTGTCGGCCTTCCAGCGAGATCTCGCCGGGATGTCGCCCCGCCCCATCGGCGGAAAACTCGAAGCGGTAGCGGCGTTGCAGGGCCAGGCCGCGGTCGCCCCAGACCAGGCGCTGGCCGGTACGCACGACGGTGGCATCGAGCAACTGCACCCCTGCCCGCTCGCAGGCCTGCCGCCCCACCCGACGGGCACGTTCGTTGGCACGCCAGGTGTCATTAACGTAAAACCCTATCAAGGCAATGGATATGATTATGATCAAGCCGGTCATGGACCGGTATGATAAGCGCAATCGAACCCGAGTTTTTCCGGGCATGCCCGGCCGTCTCCGGTTCGTTTACCTTGCCACCAGCGTTTCCGGGTCTGCATGACTACCACTGCCATCCCCTTCTCCGATCTCGCGCAGGGCCTGCGCGAGATCGGGCAGCAAGAACTGCTGCCCCGCTTCGAGGCCGATATCGCCGTTGATTACAAGGCAGACGGCAGCGTAATCACCGAGGCCGACCACGCGGTGGATGCGCGTGTACGCACCCTGCTGGGCGCATACGGACAGGACACGCCGGTACTGAGCGAGGAGCAGGCACGCGGCGAACAGGCACGCGTACTGGAGACCGCCCCCGCCTTCTGGCTGGTGGACCCGCTGGACGGCACCTCCAATTTCGCCGGTGGCATGCCCTTCTTCGCCATCTCCATCGCCCGCATCGAGGGTGACCGGGTCACCCATGGCGCGACCTACGATCCGGTACGCGAAGAACTCTTTACCGCCACTGAAAACACCGCGCTGGAACTCAACGGGGTTACCCCGCCGGCGACCACTCGCCCTCCCGTCACGGAGCTGGGCCGCGCCATCGCCCTGGTGGACTACAAGCGCCTGGATGCCCCCCTGGCGGGTGAGCTGGCCTGCAACGCGCCGTTTCGCTCGCAACGCAACCTCGGCGCCTGCGCCCTGGAGTGGGCCTGGCTGGCCGCCGGGCGCGCCGATCTGTACCTGCACGGTGGCCAGGCCCCATGGGACAGCGCGGCCGGTGGGCTGATGCTCGCCCGCGCCGGCGGTGCCATGTGCAACCTCGCGGGCGAGCCCGTATTCGGACGATCGCTGACCAAGCGCTCCGCGGTGGCGGCGCGCTCCGACACCCTGCTCGCCGACTGGCGGGCGTGGCTGGCCCCTTGGCTTGCCGCCCCGGAGACCCCCTCATGATCCGCCGCCGCAAGTCCGGCGGTGGCGCCCGCCTGGGCGTCGGCAGCACCGACTTCACCCCACGCTACCTGCCGATCGCATGGAAGATCGTCGCGGCGATCGCCGGGCTGACACTGGCCGGGATCGTGACCCTGTCGGCTGTGGTCCTGAACCAGGTCAGCAACGTGCTGGACAACCAGATTCGCGCCCAGGCCGAGAGCACCGTGGCGCCGGTCGCGCGGACCTCGGCGGAACTGATGCTGGCCGAGGACTACCTGACCCTGGAGACCCTGCTGAACTCACTGGTGGAGGAGGGGCGCGTCGAGTCCATCGCCGCCTACGCGATCGACCGCGGTCAGGTTGCCCGCGCCGGGACACCCCCGGAGCAATCCCTCACCGACGGGGTGTGGCCGCTGGCACCGACGATGGAGCCCTACCGACGCAACGTGCGCTTTCAGGACGTACAGGTGGGCTACATCGAGGCCTACATCGACACCTCGCCAATGCAGGAGCTAATCCGCAACACCCTGAACGCCGGGATCGCCACGGCCGTCGGGGTGTTTCTGCTGAGCCTGATCCTGGCAATCGACATCAGCAAGCGCCTGGTGCGCCCACTGGAACGCCTGGCCGAGAGCATGCGTTCGCGCGCCCGCCCCATGGATGACCAGGGCAACACGCTGCCGATGGTGCGCCAGGACGAGATCGCCCAGCTGACCGACGCCTTCAACGATATGGCGCGCGACCTGCTGCGCAAGGANCAGGTCGAGGCCGCCCTGCGCCGCTACGTGTCGGACGCCATCGCCCAGGACATCCTGGAGAATCTGGACCGGGTGGAGCTGGGCGGACGCGCNCTGGAGGGATCGGTACTGTTTGCCGACATCCAGGGCTACACCGCGCTTTCGGAGCGCTGCAGCCCGGAGGCCCTGGGCCGCATGCTCAACGAATTCTTCGGNCCGATGTCGGAATGCATTGCCCGTCACGGCGGCACGGTGGACAAGTACATGGGCGACTGTACCATGGCGGTCTTCGGCCTCGGGGCGGANGCCGGNAACCATCGCCTGACCGCTGTGCAGACCGGCCTGGCCCTGCTGGACACCGTCGCCTCGATCAACGCCGAGCGTGAACGCCGCGGCGATACCCGGGTGGAGTTCCGTATCGGCCTGAATGCCGGCGAGATGCTGGCCGGCAACATGGGGGCCGAAGACCGCATGCAGTTCACCGTGGTCGGCGACACCGTCAACCTCGCAGCCCGCCTGGTCACGGTCGCGCCCCCCGGCGGGCTGGTCACGACTGCCGCATTCATGGAGCACGAGCAGGTGAAGGGACAGTTCCGCACCGAAGACTGGGGCACCCACGAGCTGCACGGGGTCAGCGAAGCCGTGCCCACCACCCGGGTACTGAACGCTACGGATCGCACATGACTGCAGCCCGCGGCCTGTTCCCGCTCGCGAGCATCCTGCTGGCCCTTCTGCTGGTCCAGGGCTGCGCCGCTCTGGACCCCTTCGCCCCGCCCGAGCAGCGCATCGAACGCGCCCTGGAGACGGGTAACTACCAGCATGCCCTCGAGCTGATCGACGAGCACGACCCGGAACCGCGAGCCCGATGGGCCGAGCGCCGGGCAGCCATCGAGGACGAGGCCGCGACCGCCGCGGCCGAGGCGATGCACGAGGCGCGCGCCGCCTCGGCCGAAGGCGCGGTCGCTCAGGCCCTGGAGATCCTCGAGACGGCCGAGGCACAACTGCCGCCGGACAGCGAACGTCGGGAATTCATCAGCCAACTGGAGCGCCAGCGACAGGTTGGATTGCAGACTCTGCAGCAGCGCCACGACATCCTCGAGGCGCGCGCCCTGGTCCAGCGGCTGCGCCTGCTCGAGGTGATGCGTCCGTTGGTGCGCCACAGCGAACGACTGCCGGACGATCCCGACCGCCTTGCCAATCGTCGCGAGCCCCTGGCGCGGGCGCTGGATGGCTACGCCGCCGACACCGATGGCGAGGAACGCCTGGAGCTACTGCACCTGGCCCAGGGCCTGGCCTCCGACTCCGAACGCGCAGAACGCATCGCGCGCCTGGAGCGGGAACTGCGCCAGGCCGAAGCCCCCGAGATCGAGGAAGAGGTCCCGCGTTCCACCATCAATGCACGCCTGCGTCAGGCCCTGGAGGCGGGCGAATTGGCCACGGCGGCGCGCTGGTGCCGCAACGAGATCACCCCAGACACCGACGCCTCCGGCCCGGACCAGGCCGCCCAGCGGGCCCATCGCGCGCTGTGCGAGGAATGGCGCGAGCGCCGAGACGCGCGCGCCGAGACGCTGCTGGAGGAGGGCCGCAGCCATTACTCCGCCGGTGACATCGAAGAGGCCCTGAGACACTGGGAAGAGGGGCTCGAACTGGCGCCCGACCATGCCGGACTCCTCTCGGCCCACGAGCGTGCGCTGCGCGTGGTCGAACGCCTGGAGAGCCTTCGCGTGCCGGAACCGCTCCCCGAAGCGGAGGCAGACAGCCCGCCCGACGACGTGCCACAGGCCGAGCCCGATGCCCCGTAGCGCGCGATCCGGCGGCCGGCGCTGCGGGCCGCGCGTATTCGCCGTAGAATACGGCCCGCCCACCGGAGCAAGAGCCCGCCACGCATGAATCCCGCCGTCCAGGAACTGATCACCGACGAACCCCACCGCGTCCTGCAACTGGGCGACACGGAGGTCGTGGTGCTGGGCACCGCGCACGTGTCGCGCGCCAGCGCCGACAAGGTGCGCGCCCTGATCGACACGGGGGCCTTTGACAGCGTGGCGATCGAGCTGTGCGAAAGCCGCCAGCGCGCGATGCTGGACCCCGACGCGGTCGGGCGCATGGATCTGTTCAGCGTGATGCGCAAGGGCCAGGCCCCGATGATCGCCGCCAGCCTGGCACTGGGGGCCTACCAGCAGCGCCTGGCCGACCAGTACGGCATCGAGCCCGGGGCGGAGATGCGTGCGGCGATCGACGGCGCCCTGGACCATGGCCTGCCCCTGGCCCTGATCGACCGCGACATCGGCCTGACCCTGCGCCGCACCTATCGCGCAGTGCGCTGGTGGGAACGCATGGGGCTGATCGGCGGACTGTTCAGCTCCGTCCTCTCGCGCGAGAAGATCGACGAATCCGAGATCGAACGCCTGAAGGAAGGTGACATGCTGGAGTCCACCTTCAGCGAGTTCGCCGAGCAATCCGAGGACCTCTACCGCACCTTGATCGAGGAGCGCGACCACTACATGGCCGCCCACCTGCGACGGCTCGCGGCGAGCCCGGAGACCCGCTGCATCCTCGCGGTGGTGGGGGCCGGGCACCTGCCGGGGATTGCCGAACAGGCGGAGGATCGCCTGACCCCGCCGGACGCGATCCTCGACGCCCTGGACCAGGCCCCGCCCAAGGCACGCTGGCCCAAGGTGATCCCGTGGGTGGTGATCAGCGTGATCCTTGCCGGCTTTGCCATCGGCTTCTCGCGCAATCCGGATATCGGCCTGCAGATGGTGACCGACTGGGTGCTGATCAATGGCGGCCTGGCGGCCCTCGGCGCGATCATCGCCATGGCCCATCCGCTGACCGTACTGACCGCGGCCCTGGCAGCCCCGCTGACCTCGCTGAACCCCACCATCGGGGTCGGCTTTGTCGCGGCCGCGGCCGAGCTGTTCCTGCGCAAGCCGCGGGTCTCCGACTTTGCCAGTCTGCGTCAGGACACCACCACGCCACGCGGCTGGTGGCGCAACCGCGTCTCGCGCGTGTTGCTGGTGTTCCTGCTGACCACGCTGGGCTCGGCCGCCGGCACCTACATCGGCGGCGCCCGCATCTTCAGCCACCTCTTCGGCAGCTAATCTCCTCCCCCGCGCGCTTCAGGAGTCCACCCCGAAGCGCGCGATGGGCGCTTTCACCACAGAGGGCACGGAGAGGGGTGTGTTGGCAGCACGACGTGGTCGAAGCCGTGGCCCCGGGCAATCCTGCAAGTTCTGAGGCCGCAGTGCCCGTCGTCATCGCAAGCCGCGAAGCGGCGTGGCGATCTGCGCGGACTGGCGCGACGTTTGGGTAATGCCTCGATCGCTAAACAACGCCCCGACGGAACCGCCGCCTCGCCTTTCTCCGTGGCCTCCGTGGTGAATCGCCCTGGACCTTGCCCTTCTGCGTGCCTTCGGGCGCTTCGTAGTTGCAAGACCCGCTTATTCGGGGATGCGCAGCACGAGCTTGCCGCGGCGGCCGCCGGCTTGGATGCGCCGGTGGGCCTCGGCGGCCTCGGCCAGCGGGAGGGTATCCTCGACGTTGACCTGCAAGCGACCGCTGGCCAGCCGGGCCAGACCCTCGGCCACCAGGGTGGCCTGGTGCTTCAGACGGCGGCGATCATTCTCCAGCATCGGGGTCAGCATCAGCTCCAGGCTGATGCTCGGGTTGCGCAGCCGCGCCGGGTTCCAGTCGGTATCCGCCGGGGGGGCCAGAAGGGTCACCAGATCCCCGCCATAGGCCACCTGCGTCAGTCCCTCGAGGAAGACCTCGCCACCAACGGTGTCCAGCACGATGTCGAAGCCACGCCCATCGGTGTACTGCATGATCGCGTCCGCGGCATCCGGCTTGCGCAGGTCGACGACATCGCCCCCAAGTGCGGTGACAATCGTGCCCGCCTCGTCGCGCCGCACCAGCCCCAGTACCCGGCCGCCGGCAGCGCGTGCGATCTGTACGGCCATCTGCCCGACCCCGCCGGCCGCCGCGTGAACCAGCACGCTCTGGCCGCGCTGCAGGTCGGCCCGCTCGAACAGGGCCTCCCAGGCGGTCAGCCAGGTAAGCGGCAGGGCGGCGGCCTGGGCATCGGATACCGCCGCCGGCACCGGGACCACCGCGGCCTCGGGCACCACGACCTGTTCAGCGTAGGTCCCCGGATCGGCCCCGACCCCACCAAAACAGAAGGCAACCCGCTGCCCCGGCCGCGCGTGATGCACGGCGCTGCCACATTCCTCGATGATGCCCACCCCATCGCAGCCCGGCGTGTTGCGCGGCGCACCGGGGACGATCATGCCCCCGGCGCGCACCTTCGTATCCACCGGATTGACACCGGCCGCCAGCATCCGGATGTGGACCTGGTCGGGGGCCGTGAGCGCCGGCTCCGCTACTTCGTCCAGACGCAGGGCCTCGGCGGCTCCGGGTTCGTCGAACACGACTGCTCGCATGAATACTCCTCGTTGCATGGGGATTCGTGGAAACGCGCGCCGGCCGCCCCGAGTGCGGCCTACAGGCCGATCCCGATGCCTATGCCAAAGCGCACACCACCGGAAGATCGTGCCGGCTCGGGCTCCGGCCACAGGTGCACCGAGTGGGCCTCCAGCACCGGGAAGACGTAGTCCAGCTCGCCGATCCGGCCATCCTCGACCCCGGTCACCGTCCCGACACCGGTAACCCGGCGCCCGGCACGATAGTCCACCGGGTCGGCGAAGCCCTCCACACGCAGGCGGAAACGCCCGGTGGTGGACTGCCGCGTCTGTGGCTCCTGACGACTGAGCGGGTACCCGACCACCTCGATGAAGGTCGCCTCGGCGCGATTGTCCACGCGCGCGATCACCCCGCCCCATACCTGCTCGTCGGGCGGCAGGCTATCGCCGGTGACTGCACGCGGTTCGACCTGTACGGCCGGGTCATCCGGGGCCTCCAGCGGGCCGGAGGCGCAGGCGGCCAGGAACACGGGCAGCAGCAATGCCAGAAAAGGACGCAGGAATCGGGTCATGCTCACCAGTACCAGGGATGCGGGTGATAACGCCCATAGAGGCCGTAGCGCGGGCCCCAGGGGCTATAGAACGGGTCATAAAACGGGTCGTAGAACGGATCGCGATAGCCGCGCTCCGTCGGTGGCGGGCGCCGCGACCACAGGTAGACCGCATCCGCCTGCAGCGTAACGAAGGTATAGGCGTAGTCACCGATGCGGCCCTCCTCGATCCCGTGGATGACACCCCGCACGGTCACCTCGCGGCCTTCCTTGTAAATCTGCGGGTCGAGGAAACCGCTGCTGACCACGCGGAAGCGCCCGGGTGAGCGATCCGCCTCCTGCGGTCGCCCCTGGCGATCGAGTTCGCGGGCCACCACCTCCAGCCGGGTACCGCCCGAGGTGTTCTCGATGTCCGCAATCACCCCGCCCCAGACCACGGTCTCGCCCTTCACGGCCTCGGGATCCGCCAGCACCTGATCGCGATCGGGGGCGGCAACAGGCAACGGGGAAAGGGCCGCCGGAACCCCGGCACAACCCGTCACCAGGAGCAGCAGCCCCGTCAGGACCAGCGAGCGCAATCGTACAAGCGGTAATGCTCGACTCTGCATAGTCGATGAGATTCGAGCGCCACCCTCAAGTTCACGGCGCGCCCTCATGGCCGCGGCTCCCCCTCGTGCGCCGGATCGCAAAGGTCCTGCACCGCCAGCACCTCGTGCTGGGCCTCCTCCACTGCGGAGAGCAAGACCTCGGGGGCCAGGTGCAGGGCGTCCCACACCGCCGGATCTACCGGGGGNGCATCCGCCCAGTCGCGNGAATCGATCTCGGCGAGATGGGCACCGGTGTTGGCCAGATGCACCAGCATCACGGCGGTGCGATTGCGCTCCGGCGCCTGCAGCGGCTGATGGTGACCGGCGAGGCAGTCGACCAGGAGTTCCGGCAGACCCCAGTGCGCGGCCAGGGCTCCACCCAGCTGCGCATGATCGAAGCCCAGTTGCGCGCGCTCCGCGCCCTGCGGGCTCAGGCCGTCGCCAACATCCAGACTGGAGAGGAAGGCCCGGTGGGCCGATTCCGGCGACTGCGAGAACAACAACAGCTTGCCAAGATCATGCAGCAGGCCGGCCAGGAAGATCCCGCTGGCCTGGCGCGGCAGCGCGCGCATCGCTAGTTGCCGCGCGATCACCGCGCAGTAGGCCGAATGGCGCCAGAACACCTCCAGCGGCAGGCGCTCCTGATCCGGGATGCTGGCCGTGGCACGCGTGATCGCGCTCGCCACCACCAGACGCTGCAGGGCATCGCGACCCAGCATGGCAATCGCGCGGTCCACCGAGTCAACCGGACGCGCCGGGGCATAGGCAGGGCTGTTGGCGATGCGCAGGACCAGGGCCACCAGGCCGGGATCGCGTCCCAGGCTGCTGGCGATCCTGGCAGCCGTGGCATCGTCGTCCTCCAGCAGGCGCGCAACCTCGAACACCACCTGTGGCATGGCCAGAAGCTTGTCAGCCGACTGGACGCGGGCCTCAAGGGAATCGTTGGCGGATCGGTCGGACATGGATGGATCCTCTTGCCGAGGCGGAACGGGGATCGCTGCGCCTCACTCGTCCTGTTTCGAGGCCACCTCGCGCACGTGGCCCCGACCTCTCTACTGTAGCCGCTGTCCCCTTCGTTGTAACCCGGCCGGGCCCGAACCATACTCGCAGGCCCGGGTCGAAAATACGACGCTTCGTCCACCAAGGAGGTGCCCATATGTTTAGCAAGTCCGCATTTGCGCCGCTGGCCGTTTTGCTCGCCGGCCTGCTCCCCGGCATGGCCCTGGCCGGCATCCAGACCGAAGAGATCGCCTACGACCATGACGGCGACGAGATGACCGGCTATCTGGCCCATCCCGAAGGCGACGGGCCACACCCGGCGGTCCTGGTCATTCACGAATGGTGGGGCCACAACGACTACGCCCGCGACCGTGCCGAGCAGCTGGCCCGCGAGGGCTACACCGCCTTCGCCCTGGATATGTACGGCAGCGGCAAGTTGGCCGATCACCCGTCTACCGCCGGCGAGTTCGCCGGGGAAATCCGCGAGAATCGCGACCTGATGCTGGGCCGCTTCCAGGCCGCCTACGACTGGCTGCGCGCGCATGATGCCAGCGCGGATGCGGCGCCCTCCACAGTCGGCTACTGCTTCGGCGGCACCGTGGCCCTCGAGGCCGCGCGCGCAGGGATGGACCTGAACGTGGCGGCGAGCTTCCACGGCGGCCTGGCAACCGAGCACCCGGCCGAGGTCGGCAAGGTGTCGGCCGAACTGCTGTCCTTCACCGGTACCGCAGACCCGATGATCCCGCCGGAGCAGGTCGCCGGTTTCCAGAAGGAGATGCAGGAGGCCGAAGTACGCTACACCGTGGTGGAATTCTCCGGTGTGAAGCACAGCTTCACCAATCCGGGGGCCGATGCCATTGCCGAGGAGTTCGGCATGCCGGTCGGCTATGACGCGCGCGCCGACCACGACTCCTGGAACCACCTGCTGGGTGTCCTCCGCGATCGGCACTAAACCCGATGTACGGCGGGCACTGCCAGGCGCCCGCCCCTTTCACGCGGAGCCTCAGGTCCCGCGCAGGTAGATCGCCACCCCCAGGACCACGATCACCGCCAGCACCCCGACAAACGCCAGCCGGAACCAGCGACGCCCCGCCAGACGTGCGGGTCGCGCGTGTTTCGCATCGGACAGGGGCGCCCGCAGGCTGTCCTCCGGCTCCGCCTTGACCGGTTCACCCCGACTCGGCTCGCTCGCCGGCTCCGCCGCAGCAGTGGTGCTGTGGCCGGTCAGGGCATGTTCCAGATCACGGATCCGGCCACGCAGGTCCTGGTTGCGTTGCTGGGCCTCCGCCAGCTCCCGCTCGCGGGCCACCAGGCGGTCACCCAGATCCGAAGCCGAATCCTGGCTATCCGAACAGCGCTGCTCGGCCTCGGCCTGGGCCTTCTCGGCCGCCGCGGCGCGCTCGCACTGCTGGTTGCGCTCGCGGCGCAGGCGTTCGGCCTCGCCCCGCGCCACCTTCAGCTCCGTCTGCTGCTCCTCGCGCTGACGCTCCAGGTCGACGAGCTCGTGGTCCAGGCGGACATTCTCGCTCTCGAGCTCGCGCACCCGGCTACGCAGTTGTTCGGTCTCGTGGTCGGGCTCGGTCGACTCCGGGGGACCCTCAGCCTCGAGTTCTTCCACGCGCACACGCAAGGCCGCAAGCTCCTCCTCGCGGGCTGCGGCCTGTTCCGCTGCGGCCACGACCTCGTCGTCCCGCGCCCGCGCCTCGGCCAGCGCCGTCTCGGCCTCCTCCAGACGCCCCTGCAGAGTCTCGATCTCGCGATCCCGCTCTTCCGCGCGCTGGAATGCCGCCGTGGACTCGTCGCGGGCCTCGCCCAGGGCGTTGCGCAGACGCTCCAGCTCTTTCTGCGCCTCGCGCTCATTGGAGGATTGCTGCCGCAGCATCAACTCGCGGCGCAGACGCTCGACCTCGTCGCGCAGCGCCTGGTTCTCGGCAGAGTCGGGGGCCCCTCCGGGGGCCGCCGGCTCGGGGACCGGCGGCGGTGGCAGGAGTTCGGCCACGACCTCACGCACGCGGGTGGGAACAAACGGCTTCATCAGGACGGCATTGGCCCCCAGTGAACGCCATTCTTCGCTGGCCGCCTCGTCGCTCTCCTGACCGGTCACGATCACCACCGGGAGGTCCGTGGGGAGGTCATCGACGCCATCACGAATACGCAGCAGGAGATCCTGCCCGTCGATGCCCGGCATCGAGAGATCGGTCAGCACCAGCCCGATATCGGGATACTGCTGAAGCAGTTCCAGGGCCTGTTCGCCGTCGGCCGCCTCGTAGACGGTGTTCTGACCCTGCAGGATACGTTGCAACGCAACCCGGATGACCTTGGAGTCATCCACCACGAGGATCGCGGCGCGTTTTGGGTCCGGTATCTGATCGCTCATGCTTCCCCCTGACTGACATCCGCCCGCCTGACAGCGGCACGGCCGCCGACCACGCTGTACCCCCAGTGGCCGAACATCCCTAGACTCGCAAGACTACGGGCCCCCGCGTCCGGATGCCAGTGGGGTCGCCGGGGCAACCGGACGCGGTTCACACTTTCTCGCTCCGGGCGATCGGCCCGCGGAGCGTCATGCGCGATCACCGCTCCGTGTTTGCTACACGGGCTTCGACTTCCACTTGACCGAATAGAGGTCGCGCCGACGATCACGCAGGTTGCGCACCGAGCCGTGATTGCGCAGCTCCTTCAGGTTGTCGAGGTCGAGATCCACGATCAGGGTCATCTCGGTGTTGGGGGTCGCCTCCGCGGCCACCGCGTCGTGCGGGAAGGCAAAGTCGGACGGGGTGAACACCGCAGCCTGGGAGTACTGCATGTCCATGTTCTCGACCTTGGGCAGGTTGCCCACCGAGCCGGACATGACCACGTAGCACTCGTTCTCGATCGCGCGGGCCTGGGCGCAGCGCCGTACCCGGAGATAGGCATTCTTGGTGTCGGTCCAGTAGGGCACGAACAGGATCTGCAGGCCGTGATCGGCCATCACCCGCGGCAGTTCGGGGAACTCCACGTCGTAGCAGATCAGGATCCCGATCTTGCCGAAGTCGGTGTCGAAGACATGCACCTCGTCGCCGCCCTGCAGTCCCCAGTAGGACACCTCGTCCGGGGTCACATGGATCTTGTACTGGCGGTCCCAGGTGCCATCGCGACGGCACAGATAGGAGACATTGCGCAGGACATCATCCGTGTACTCGGGCATCGAGCCGGCCACGATGTTGATGTTGTAGGCGAGCGCCAGACGCACCATCTCCTCGCGGACCGCCTCGGTGTACTCGGCCAGCCGGCGCACGGCCTCGGCCGGGTAGTCCTGGTTGAAGGCCCCCATCAACGGGCCGTTGAAGAATTCCGGGAACAGCACGCAGTCCGAGCGATAGCCGGAAACCGCATCGACGAAGTATTCAACCTGCTGGAACAGGGAGTCCAGGTCCACCGTCGGGCGCATCTGCCACTGGACGACGCCGATGCGCACGTCCGAGCGGCTGCCGCCGATCAGCTTTTCCTTCTCCTCGTAGTAGATGTTCAGCCACTCGATCAGCGTCGCGTAGGCCCCGGACTTCTCGTCGTCCGGCAGGTAGTTGGTGATGATCTTGCGGACGTGAAAGTCGTTCGCCAGCTGGAATGTCAGGATCGGGTCGATGATCTCGTGGTTCTTCACCCGGCGTACGTACTGCTGAGGCGTCAGCTCGTCGCGGTACTGTTCGTAGCCGGGGATACGCCCACCGGCGACGATCGCCCGCAGGTTCAGCTTCTCGCACAACTCCTTGCGCGCGTCGTACAGGCGCCGGCCCAGACGCAGCCCGCGATAGTCCGGATGCACGAAGATGTCCACCCCGTAGAGCGTGTCGCCGTCCGGGTCGTGGGTAGTCAGGAAGCCATTCCCGGTGATCTGCCAGTAATTGTGCTGATCGCCGAAGCGCTTGTATTCGACGATCAGGCTGATCGCCGCGGCAACCACCTTGCCGTTGTCCTCGATACAGATCTGCCCCTCGGGGAAGCGCATCACCTGGGAGCGGAACTGCGCCTCGCTCCAGGCACCGTCGAGGTCGTGATAGACCCGCTCCATGATCTCGCGGATGTCCTCGTAGTCCTCGACCCGCGTCGGACGCAGGGTCAGATGGTGCTGGGGGTTCGACTCGTTGTCCGCGTCAGTGGTCACGCTTGGGGGCTCCGGGGTTGAGACAGAGTGGCAGGATGCACGGGGAGCGGGCGTGGATCAAAAGATCCAGGCCAGCATCAACCAGAAAAACACAAAGAACAGGAAAAAACCGGGGATCATGAACTGCAGTTCCCCGATCAGGCCCTCGCCGGCGGCCAGGGCGAACACGATCGACACCAGCACCGAGACGATGGCCGCGACCAGGGCCGCGTTCTTCAGGCCCATACCATCATCGAAGGTGAGCGCGACCCAGTCCGACAGCCCCGGCAGGGACACCGCTGCCGCCAGCACCAGCAAAGCCACCAGCAACGCGGCCAGCGCCGAGGTGCCGAGCAGGATGCGCAGCGCCAGACGGCTGTCCCGCCGGTCCGCACGGCTCATGCCACGCCCTCGCGACGGCCTCGCACATATTCCCGCACCCGGTTGGGGTCCGGGATGCCGTTAACCCGGAATTCCGGATTGTCCCCGGTGGTGTACACCGCGATGCGGCCCACGCGGAAGATGCGGTCGAAGAAACTCTGATCCACCTTCACCGTGCGGATCTGACCGATGTCGAGGTCCACATGCGACTTCGACAGCAGGCCCCGCTCCAGATGCACCTGATCGGCGTCGATGCGCAGGCGTACCGAGCGCGTCTGGAGGTACCACCACAACAGGATCAGCAAGCCGAGGCCGAAGGCCGGGATCAGTAACACGCTAAGGATGAAGCCGAACGGATGATTGCGGAACATCGCCGGTCGAGCGTCGATCGCGGGTTCACGAGCGGACATGCGCGGACTCCAGTTGGGGACAAGCCCGTCCAGTTTGGCGCGGTACCCCAAACAAAGCGAGCCCCGCACGGGGCGGGGCTCGCAGTTTTCCGGGCAAGGGCCAGTCGGCCAGCCCACCCGGGGCAGGATCGCGAAGTTACGCGGTCCGGGCGTCGCGCTCGGCCTTGGCTTCCGCCTTGGCCTCGTCACTGTCGTCGTAGCCGAGGTTCGGCGCGAGCCACCGCTCGGCCTCCTCGAACGACATGCCCTTGCGCTTGGCGTAGTCCTCGACCTGGTCGCGGTTGACCTTGCCGAGACCGAAGTAGCGCGATTCCGGATGCGCGAAGTACCAGCCGGAGACGGCCGAGACCGGCAGCATGGCGAAGCTCTCGGTGAGCGTCATGTCAGCGTGCTCTTCCGGCTGCAGCATCTCCCACAAGGTCGCCTTCTCGGTGTGCTCCGGGCAGGCCGGGTAGCCGGGCGCCGGACGAATACCCTGGTACTTCTCCTCGATCAGGTCCTCGTTCTCCAGCGACTCGTCGGGGACATAGCCCCAGTATTCGCGGCGCACATGGTAGTGCATGCACTCGGCAAAGGCCTCGGCCAGACGGTCCGCCAGGCTCTTCACGAGGATGGCGTGATAGTCGTCGTTGGCCTTTTCGTATTCCTTGGCCTTGGCGTCGACATCACCACCGGCGCTGACCGCGAAGGCCCCGATGTAGTCCGGACCACCGGCTTCCTTGGGCATCACGAAATCGGCCAGCGAATGGCTCGGCTGCCCGCGACGCTTCTCGGTCTGCTGACGCAGATGGTGCAGCTTCTTCAGGACCTTGGAGCGGCTATCGTCGGTGTACACCTCGATGTCGTCGTCATCAACGGTGTTCGCCGGGAAGAAGCCGACCACGCCACGGCAGGTGACCCACTTTTCGTCGATCATCCGCTTCAGCATGTCCTTGCCATCCTTGAACAGCTTGCGCGCCTCTTCGCCGACCTTCTCGTCATCCAGGATGCGCGGGTAGGCGGCGTGCAGCTGCCAGGAGTGGAAGAACGGCGTCCAGTCGATGTACTTGGCGACCTCGTTGAGATCGTAATCATCGAAGCGCAGCAGTACGGTGCCGTCGCCATGCGGGTGCAGCACCTTCGGCTGCCCCGGCAGTTCGTCGGTTTCCAGCGCCTTCGGTTTCGGCGGCGTGTAGTCAGACCAGTCGATTGTCGGCTTGTTGGCGCGCGCCTTGTCGAGCGTGACCCATTGGGTCTTCTTTTTGCGCCCGGCGTTCTGCACGCGCAGCTTCTCGTACTCCTCGCGGACGTCGGCGGCGTACTTCTCGCGCAGCTCGGGGCTGATCAGACTCTGGGCCACGCCCACGGCACGCGAGGCGTCCTTCACCCAGACCACCGGACCGGAGTAGTTCGGCTCGATCTTCACCGCGGTGTGGGCGCGCGAGGTCGTCGCGCCGCCGATCATCAGCGGGGTCTTCATGCCTTCACGTTCGAGGTCGGCGGCGAAGTTGGCCATCTCCTCCAGCGAGGGGGTAATCAGACCGGACAGGCCGATGACGTCGACGTCGTGTTCCTTGGCGGCCTTCAGGATCGAGGCCCCCGGCTGCATCACGCCGATGTCGATGACCTCGAAGTTGTTGCACTGCAGCACCACGCCCACGATGTTCTTGCCGATGTCGTGGACGTCGCCCTTCACCGTGGCCATCAGGATCCGGCCGTTGTTCTCGGTGCCGGTCTTCTCGGCCTCGATGTACGGGATCAAGTGAGCCACGGCCTTCTTCATCACGCGGGCGGACTTGACCACCTGCGGCAGGAACATCTTGCCCTCGCCGAACAGGTCGCCGACCACGTTCATGCCGTCCATCAGGGGGCCTTCGATCACCTGGATCGGGCGGTCATACGCCTGGCGTGCCTCTTCGGTGTCGTCGACCACGTAGGTGTCGATACCCTTGACCAGGGAATGCTCGAGACGCTTGGAGACTTCCCATTCGCGCCACTCGAGGTTCTCTTCCTTCTTGCCGCCGCCCTGGCCCTTGTACTCCTCGGACAGTTCGAGCAAACGGTCAGTGGCGTCGTCGCGGCGGTTCAGGACCACGTCCTCGACCGCTTCCTTCAGCTTCGCGTCGATATCGTCGTAGACCGCCAGCTGGCCGGCGTTGACGATACCCATGTCCATGCCCGCCTTGATGGCGTGATACAGGAAGACGGCGTGGATCGCCTCGCGCACCGGCTCGTTGCCGCGGAAGGAGAACGATACGTTGGACACGCCACCGGAGATCAGCGCGTGCGGCAGGTCGTTCTTGATGCGGCGGGTGGCCTCGATGAAGTCCACGCCGTAGTTGTTGTGCTCTTCGATGCCGGTCGCGACCGCGAAGATGTTCGGGTCGAAGATGATGTCCTCGGCCGGGAAACCAACCTTCTCGGTCAGCAGCTTGTAGGCCCGGGTGCAGATCTCGACGCGACGCTGCTCGTTATCCGCCTGGCCGTCCTCGTCGAAGGCCATGACCACGATCGCGGCGCCATAGCGGCGGCACAGCTGGGCCTGCTTGATGAAGTTTTCCTCGCCCTCCTTCATGGAGATCGAGTTGACCACCGGCTTGCCCTGCACGCACTTCAGGCCCGCTTCGATGATCTCGAACTTGGAGGAGTCGATCATCACCGGGACGCGGGCGATATCGGGCTCGCCGGCCAGCAGATTCAGGAAGCGGACCATTGCCTCCTGCGACTCCAGCATGCCCTCGTCCATGTTGATGTCGATGATCTGGGCGCCGCCCTCGACCTGGTTCAGCGCGACTTCCAGCGCGACGTCGAATTCCTCGTTCTGGATCAGGCGCAGGAACTTGCGCGACCCGGTCACGTTGGTGCGCTCGCCGACGTTCACGAACAGCGAATCATCGGTGATGTTGCACGGCTCGAGACCCGACAGGCGGCAGGCCGGGGCGATCTCCGGCAGCTTGCGCGGCGCGTGCTTCTCGACCGCCTCGCGCATGGCCCGGATGTGCTCCGGCAGCGTGCCACAGCAACCGCCGATAATGTTCAGCAGGCCCTGCTCGGCCCACGGGCCGACATCCGCGGCCATCTGCTCCGGGCTCTCGTCATAGTCGCCGAACTCGTTCGGCAGGCCGGCGTTCGGGTGCGCGGACACAAAGGTATCGGCGATGCGCGAAAGCTCTTCCACGTACTGGCGCATTTCCTTGGCACCCAGCGCGCAGTTCAGGCCGATCGAGACCGGATTGGCGTGACGCACGGAGTTCCAGAAGGCCTCGGTGGTCTGGCCGGACAGGGTACGGCCGGAGGCGTCGGTGATCGTGCCGGAGATCATGATCGGGAGGTCCTTCCCGAGCTCGTCTTCCAGCGTCTTCACCGCGAAGATCGCGGCCTTGGCGTTCAGGGTGTCGAACACCGTCTCGATCAGCAGCAGATCGACGCCACCCTCGACCAGGGCCTCGGCCGCTTCCTTGTAGGACTCGACCAGGGTGTCGAAATCGACGTTACGCGCGCCGGGGTCATTCACGTCCGGGGAGATCGACGCGGTGCGGTTGGTCGGGCCAAGGATGCCGGCGACGTAGCGCGGCTTGTCCGGGGTCTTTTCGGTCCAGGCGTCGGCCGCCTTGCGCGCGAGCTTCGCGGATTCGCGGTTCAGCTCGGGGACCAGGTCCTCCATGTGGTAGTCCGCCATCGCGATGCGGGTACCGTTGAAGGTGTTGGCCTCGATGATATCGGCACCGGCCTCGAGATAGTCGTTGTGGATCTGCTCGATGATATCCGGGCGGGTCAGCGACAGCAGGTCGTTGTTGCCCTTCAGGTCGGATTCCCAGTCCTTGAACCGCTCACCGCGGTAATCGGCCTCGTCCAGCTTGTACAGCTGGATGGTGGTACCCATACCGCCGTCCAGGATCAGGATGCGCTCTTTCAGCGCGTTCTCGATGTCTTTGCGTGTTGCCGTCATGTGCCGTACACCATTGGTTTCGAATGGGATAAGTGTACACGCCGGGGTTCCATCCCGTGCGTGGAGCCCACCCTGGTGGCAGGCTCTTTCAAATTGCGTCGCAGCCCCGGATGCGGCCTGGTTGCGCCCGTGAACAGAGCTGTCACGATAGCGCCATGCAGGAACATCCGATCCGCTGGTTCATTACTGCCCCGCAGGCCTGCCCCTATCTGGACGACCGCGAGATGCAGAGTTTGCTGGTCGACCCCGCGGTCAGCCTGGGCGGCGCGCGCTTCGGCCAGCTACTGGCCGAGGGCTTTCGCCGCAGCGGTCAGTTTGTTTATCGGCATCACTGCCCCGAGTGCGCGGCCTGCGTGCCCGTACGCATCCCGGTTGCAGCCTTCCGCCCGAACCGGAGCCAGCGCCGCTGCCTGGATCGCAACCGCGATCTCGCGGTGACGATCCGCCGGCCGCCGGAACAGCCCGGGACATCGCCCGCCGCCGATCTCGACGAGCACATGCCGCTGTTCTCGCGCTACCAGACCGCCCGTCACACGGGCGGTGGCATGGAACAGATGGGACGCGAGGAATACGCGGGAATGCTCGCCCACCGCAACGGCCCAGTGGATCTGATCGAATTCCGCCAGGCCGACATGCTGGTCGCGGTGGCCGTCACCGATCGCACCCCCCAGGGGTTGTCGGCGATGTACAGCTTCTTCGATCCGGATCAGCCGCGCCGCGGCCTGGGCACCCTCGCAATCCTGACCCAGGTGGCGCATGCGCACCGCCTGGGTCTGCCCCATGTCTACCTCGGCTACTGGATCGACCAGGCGCCGAAGATGGAATACAAGACCCGGTTCCAGCCGCTCGAAGGCCGCATGGACGGGGTCTGGAGGCGGCTGCCC
>SL_7KL_010_BRINEDRAFT_10000183_pt1 | contig 27970 bp, 26 predicted proteins | sample SodLak_010_BRINE_FD_10663 | JGI IMG/M metagenome (IMG submission 10663)
CCCACAGCTGCATGCCTTCCCCCTCGACAACCGGGGTCAGCAGTGTTTTCAGTTGTTCAGCCTTCTGCGACAAGGGCGTCTCGATCGACTCCGTCCCGCGGGCGGGACCCAGAAACAAAAAAAGGGCGCCGAACGCCCCTCGTACACCTTTCAAGATGACTGCAGCGAAACCTCCGCTGCGAGGCGCGCGGGAGCGCGGCCTTAAGGACGGCGGGCCGACCGCGAGCAGTTGCGACCGGACCATCGGTCCTTAACAAAAAGGCCCCGTACGGGGCCTCTCTGACAATTGGTAGCGGGGGCAGGATTTGAACCTGCGACCTTCGGGTTATGAGCCCGACGAGCTGCCAGACTGCTCCACCCCGCATCCGAGACGCAGAACTATACCAAAGCGGCGACCCGCCCCGCAAGGGCTGTCGCCGATTATTTACTAGCGTGCCCGGCGCTGGCCAGCCCGCAGGTGTGGACGCAGGTCGTAGCGCCAGATGTATCCGGGCAGGGCAAACATCGCGAACAGCGACAGGGTGATCACGTAGAACTCCCAGCCCTGCGGATGGATACCGCCGGTCGCCTGGAACTCCAGCCCCTTCCCGATGGCGCCGATCACGATATACAGCACGAGCCATTCGCCAATGCGGGTCCACGGCCCCTTGATGCCACTCTCCGGCACCACCATCAGGCCGATACGATCACTGAGCCAGGGCAGGTTGGCGCTGATAAACGCCACCACCACAAACCCCCAGACTAGAACATCAAACGGAATCCACTGTGTCACGAGTTACCCGATAATTGCGTAGTGGGTTAAAGACAGCAGCAGACCCGGGAAAATTCCCAACAGCAGCACCGCAAGCCCATTAATGCTAAGCGCAGCGGCCAGCGCACCGGACGGCTGGACCGGCTCCTCGGCACCTTCCTGGGGGTCGTCGAAGAACATCATCTTGACCACACGCAGGTAGTAGAAGGCGCCAATGATCGAGAAGATCACCGCGACGATCGCCAGCCAGACCAGTTCCGCGCCCACCGCGGCCTGGATCACCGCCAGCTTGGCGTAGAAGCCGACCGTCGGCGGTACACCGGCCATGGAGAACAACAGGAGCAGCATGATGAACGCAAACCAGGGGTTGCGCTTGGCGAGCCCCTTGAAGTCATCGATCTGGTCCGCTTCGTACCCCTTGCGCGACAGGAACACGATCATCCCGAAACCACCGGCGGCCGTGATCGCGTAGACGATCACGTAGAACATGGCCGAGGCGTACCCGCTATCGGTGCCCGCCAGGATCCCCATGAACAGGAACCCGATATGGGCAATGGTCGAATAGGCCAGCATGCGCTTGATGCTGGTCTGGGCGATCGCGATCACGTTGCCCACGGCGAGCGACAGGACCGCGAGGATAATCAGCATGCCCTGCCAGTCAGCGTGCAGTGGCCCCATGCCTTCCACCAGCAACCGCATCAGGAAGGCGAATGCCGCAATCTTCGGCGCCGTGGCGATGAACAGCGTGACCGCGGTGGGGGCACCGTCGTAGACGTCCGGCACCCACATATGGAACGGCACCGCCCCCAGCTTGAACGCGATAGCGACCACCAGGAACACCAGACCGAAGACCAGCGGGACGTTCATGCTCTCGTCCGCAGCCACCAATTCGGCGGCGATCACGGCGATATCCAGCGAACCGGTCATGCCATAGATCATGGACATGCCGTAGAGCAGCAAACCGGATGCCAGCGCACCCAGCACGAAGTACTTCATGGCCGCCTCGGTGGCGCGCGAGTTGTCGCGCCAGAACGCGACCAGCGCGTAGGACGACAGCGACAGCAACTCCAGGCCCAGGTACAGGGTCAGCANGTTGTGNCCCGAGATCATGATCATCATGCCGAGCACCGCGAACAGGCCCAGCACGTAGAACTCGCCCTTGTGGATNCCGCGNTCCATCAGGTACGGNCGGGNATACAGGAANACCAGGAANCTGGTCACGTACACCGCNACCTTCAGGATGTCNGCCATCGGGTCCTTNACGAAGGTATCCGAGAAGGTCAGGACCGTCTCCGGNCCCATCANCCACAGNGTCAGNCCNGCCGCCGCNACCAGNGTCGCCTGCACCAGGCCGTAGGTGACATCACGCCGCGAATCCGGCAGGAACGCGTCGATCACCAGGATCAGGCACGCCATCCCGAGCACGAACATCTCGGGCACGGCGGGGAGGAAATTGGGGATCTCGAAATTCATGTCAGGCGCCCCTTCAGAGCTTCGACTGCGCGATATGCGCCACGAGGTGGTCGATGGTCGCGTTCATCACATCCAGCAGCGGGGCCGGCCACACGCCCAGCAGCAGCGTGAAGAAGGCCAGCACGCCCATCAGGAAGAACTCGCGGCGATTCATGTCGGAGACCGGCCACGTTCTCATTGGCCACCGCGCCGAAGATCACGCGCTTGACCAGCCACAGGGTGTAGCCAGCGGCCAGGATCAGGGTGGTCGCGGCGAGGAAGGCGATCCAGAAATCCGCCTTGAACGCGGCCAGGATGACCATGAACTCGCCAACGAACCCGGACGTGCCCGGCAGGCCGGTGTTGGCCATGGCGAACAGCACGAAGAACGCGGCGAACCACGGCATGGTGTTCACCACACCGCCGTAGTCGGCGATCTGCCGGCTGTGCAGGCGGTCGTACAGCACCCCCACCGCGAGGAACATCGCCGCCGAGATGAAGCCATGCGAGATCATCTGCACCATGCCGCCGGCGATACCCAGCGAGGCCCCTTCCCAGTCCCCGGTGTTGGAGTAGATGTAGAAGGCGAGGAAGAAGCCCAGGGTCACGAAGCCCATGTGCGCGATCGACGAATACGCGATCAGCTTCTTCATGTCGCTCTGGATCAGCGCCACCAGACCGATGTAGACGATCGCGATCAGCGACAGCACGATCATCATGGTGTCGAGCACGGCGCTGGCATCCGGGGTGATCGGCAGCGAGAAGCGCAGGAAGCCATAGCCCCCGATCTTCAGCATAATCGCGGCCAGGATCACCGAGCCGCCAGTGGGCGCCTCCACGTGGGCATCCGGCAGCCAGGTGTGTACCGGGAACATCGGGATCTTCACCGCGAACGCCATGAAGAACGCGAGGAAGATCAGGATCTGCGCGGTCAGGCCGATCTGCAGGGCATGGAAATCCTGGATCAGGAAGCTGCCGGACTGGATATACATCCAGATCAGCGCGACCAGCATGAACACCGAACCGAGGAAGGTGTAGAGGAAGAACTTGAGGGTGGCGTAGACGCGCCGCGGACCGCCCCAGATCCCGATCACCAGGAACATCGGGATCAGCATCGCCTCGAAGAACACGTAGAACAGCACCGCATCCATCGATGCGAACATGCCGATCATCAGGCCTTCCATCACCAGCATCGCGGCCATGTAGTAGGCGATGCGGTCCTTCACCGATTCCCACGCGGCAACCACGACGACCACAGTGATCAGCGTGGTCAGCAGGATCAGCGGCATGGAGATGCCGTCCACACCCAGGTGGTAGTTCACGTTGAACGCCGGGATCCAGGAGGCCAGCTCCTGGAATTGCATCTCGGCGGTCCCCCGCTCGAACACGAACCAGAGCGGCAGGCTGACGACAAAGGTCGCTACGGCCACCGCGAGCCCGAGCCGACGCGCCACATGGGGCGCGTCGCGCCCGGCGGCGAGCACCAGGAAGCCGCCGAGAATCGGCAGCCAGATCAACAGACTCAAGATAGGCCAGTCAGCAAACATGGTCGTTCCTTGAAACAGCGATGGGCTTCGAGCGCATGGGTGTCGAAGCCGCTCAGATCACGAAGGCGAACATCAGGACCAGCAGGCCGATGATCATCACGAACGCGTAGTGGTAGAGGAAGCCGGACTGCATGTGGCGGACACGCGACGAGATCCAGCCGATCGAGCGCGCCGTGCCATTGACCAGCAAGCCGTCGATGATCAGCGCGTCACCATAGCGCCATAGCGCCCGCCCGAGACGCACCGACCCGCCGGCAAAGAACCAGTCGTTGAAGCGGTCGAAGCCGTACTTGTCCTCGAGGATGCGCACCCCGAGCTTCAGGCGCTCGGCGATCAACGCCGGCAGTTCCGGGCGCTTCATGTACAGGTACCAGGCGGTCGCCAGGCCGGCCATTGCCAGCCAGAACGCCGGCAGCATCAGACCGTGCAGTACAAAGCCGATGACCCCGGTGTAGGTCTCGCCCTTGGTCGCCAGCACATCCTGCTCCGGCAACACGAACAGGCTGTTGGCGAAGAAGTCGCCAAACAACATCGGACCGATGAAGTAGCCAGCCACGACCGACGGGATCGCCAGCAGGATCAGCGGCACGGTCACCACCCACGGCGACTCCTTCGGCTGCAACGGACCGTGGTGGTGGTCATCGCCATGCTCATCGTCGTGTTCGTCGCCGTGGTCCGGCATGTACTTGTGTGCCTGGTCATAGCGCTCCTCGCCATGGAACACCATGAAGAACATGCGGAAGGTGTATAGCGCGGTGACGAACACCCCGGCCAGCACCAGCCAGTAGGCGAACGTGGCCCCCGGGGTTTCGGAATAGCCCACCGCCTCGATGATCGCGTCCTTGGAGAAGAACCCGGAGAAGAACGGGAAGCCGATCAACGCCAGTGACCCGATCAGCGCCGTCACGTAGGTGATCGGCATGTACCGACGCAGGCCGCCCATCGCGCGCATGTCCTGCAGGTGGTGCATGGCGATGATCACCGAGCCGGCCGCCAGGAACAGCAGCGCCTTGAAGAAGGCGTGGGTCATCAGGTGGAACAGCCCCGCGGCGTACGCCGACGCCCCCAGCGCCACGGTCATGTAACCCAGCTGGGACAGCGTCGAATAGGCGACCACGCGCTTGATGTCGTTCTGCACCAGCCCGATCAGGCCCATGAAGAACGCAGTGATCGCGCCGATGATGAGAATGAACGACAGCGCCGCGACCGAGAACTCGTACAGCGGCGACATGCGCGCGACCATGAAGATGCCCGCGGTCACCATGGTGGCCGCGTGGATCAGCGCGGAGATCGGCGTCGGGCCTTCCATGGAATCCGGCAGCCAGACGTGCAGCGGCACCTGGGCAGATTTCCCCATCGCACCGATGAACAGGAAGATCAGGGCCAGGTCCAGCAGGCCGAAGGTCCAGCCCGGCCAGATGGTGATCGTGGCCTCGCTCATCGCCTGCCCTTCGGCGAACACCTCGGTGTAGTTGAGGCTGCCGGTATAGAACACCAGCGCGGCGATGCCGATCAGGAAACCGAAGTCCCCGACCCGGTTCACGATGAACGCCTTCATGTTCGCGTAGGTCGCGGTCGGGCGCTTGTACCAGAAGCCAATCAGCAGATAGGAGACCAGCCCCACGGCCTCCCAGCCGAAGAACAGCTGCATGAAGTTGTTCGCCATCACCAGCATCAGCATGGAGAAGGTGAACAACGAGATGTACGCAAAGAAGCGCTGATAGCCCGGATCGTCCTTCATGTACCCGATGGTGTAGATGTGCACCATCAGGGAGACGAAGGTGACCACGAGCATCATCATCGCGGTCAGGTTGTCGACCAGAAACCCGACTTCGAACTGGATTCCGTCCGACACCAGCCAGGTGTAGAGGGTCTCGTTGTAGACCCCGGCATCCCCGAAGACATGCGCCCAGAAGACCACCACAGACAGGATGAACGACACCGCCACCCCCAGGATGGTGACGGTGTGCGCCCCGGCACGGCCAATCTGGCGACCGAACAGGCCGGCGGCGATCGCGCCGAACAGCGGCGCCAGAACAATGAGTAGATAGATCGTATCCATGGCCGTTTATCCCTTCATTGCATCCATGTCCTGGACGTTGATGGTTCCGCGATTACGGAACAGCAACACCAGGATGGCGAGGCCGATGGCCGCCTCGGCCGCGGCGACGGTCAGGATGAAGAACACGAACACCTGGCCCGCGAGGTCCTGCAGGAAAAACGAGAAGGCAATGAAGTTGATGTTCACCGCGAGCATCATCAGCTCGATGCACATCAACAGCACGATCACGTTTTTCCGGTTCAGGAAGATCCCGGCCACGCTGATGGAAAACAAAAGCGCGGCCAGCACCAGGTAGTGCTCTAGCGTAATCATGTTCTAGCCCTGAGTTCTTTCGGGGACGTTGGCCGCCCCCGGTGTCCGGGTCCCGGCGCGCGGCCGGGATGCCTGTGTACTCGGTGTGCCTACTTCGAGCCGTCGTCCCTGCCCGGGGCATTCGCCCCGGACCCCTGCGCACCCCGGCGCGGGGCTTCTTTCTTCTCCGACGGCATGGCGACCATGCGCACCCGCCCTTCGCGGGAGACCGCCATCTGCTTGCCCGGGTCGATCGACTTGTTGTCCGGCCGCTTGCGCATGGTCAGCGAGATCGCGGCGATGATCGCGACCAGCAGGATGACCGCGGCGATCTCGAACGGATAGACGTACTCGGTGTACAGGATCGCGCCCAGGGCCTCGGTGTTGGCGTACTCGGGGCCGGCGCGCTCGGGGGCGTCCATGGTGATGTAGCGGGTAATCACCAGCACCAGCACGGTGGCCATGGCCAGCGCGACCACGATCCCCGCCGGCAGATACTCGGCGAAGCCCTCGCGCAGTTTGGCGAGGTTGATGTCCAGCATCATCACCACGAACAGGAACAGCACCATGACCGCGCCGACGTACACCAGCACCAGGACGATGCCCAGGAACTCGGCCTCCGCCATGACCCACAATGCCGCGGCGGCAACAAAGCAAAGCACCAGGAACAGCGCCGCATGCACCGGGTTGCGCACGCTGATCATCGCCAGCGCGCCTCCCAGCAGGATCGCACCGAACAGGTAGAAAAGGACAAGCTCGAAGGTCATGAGGCGTTCCCTGCGTTACCGGTAGGGGGCGTCGACCGCGCGGGCCTGCGCGATCTCTTTCTCGAAGCGGTCACCAATGGCCAGGAGCTTGTCCTTGGTCATGATCTGCTCGCCCCGGTTCTCGAAGTGGTACTCGAACAGGTGCGTCTCGACGATGGAATCCACCGGACAGGCCTCTTCGCAGAAGCCGCAGAAGATGCACTTGAACAGGTCAATGTCGTAGCGCGTGGTCCGCCGCGTGCCGTCGTCGCGCTCCTCGGAGTCGATGGTGATCGCCAGCGCCGGGCACACCGCCTCGCACAGCTTGCAGGCGATGCAGCGCTCTTCGCCGTTGGGATAACGGCGCAGGGCGTGCAGCCCGCGGAAGCGCGGCGACATCGGCGTCTTCTCGTCCGGGTATTGCACGGTGAACTTGCGGCTCAACAGGTAACGCCCGGTCAGGCGCAGCCCCAGCAGCAGCTCGAAGAACAGGAAACTCTTGAAGAAACGGCGCACGGCTTTCATCACGATCTCCTCAGGCGAACCACGGGCCGACGTTGAACGCGACCAGCACGCCCTCGACAAACAGCCAGACGATGGTCACCGGGATCAGGACCTTCCAGCCCAGGCGCATGATCTGGTCATAGCGATAGCGCGGGAAGGTGGCGCGGAACCACAGGAAGGCGAACAGGAACACCGCCGTCTTGAACAGGAACCAGTGAATCCCGTGATCCAGCAGCGCCCCGATCACCGGCCAGTCGAACACGGCGGCCGGCAGGATGCCCTGGAACGGCGACAGCCACCCCCCCAGGAACAGGATCGCGGTCAGCGCCGAGATCAGGATCATGTTGGCGTATTCGGCCAGGAAGAACACCGCGAACGCCATGCCGGAGTATTCCACATGGAACCCGGCCACGATCTCGGACTCGCCCTCCGCGACGTCGAAGGGCGCACGGTTGGTCTCCGCGATCCCGGAGATGAAGTACACGAAGAACATCGGCAGCAGCGGCAGCAGGAACCAGTGGTACATACTCCCGGACTGCGCCTCGATGATCCCGCCCACGTTCAGGGTGCCGGCAGCCATCAGCACGCCCACCAGGGCGAAGCCCATCGCGATCTCGTAGGAGACCAGTTGCGCGGCCGAGCGCAGCGAGCCCAGCAGCGCGTACTTCGAGTTCGAGGCCCAGCCCGCGATGATGATGCCGTACACACCGAGGGAGGTCAGGGCCAGCAGATACAGCAGGCCGGCGTTCACGTCCGCCAGGGCCCCGCCGTCGAAAAACGGAACCACCGCCCAGGCCGCCAAAGCCGGCGCAATCGTAAGCACCGGGGCGCTGAGGAAGAGGAAGCGATTGGCGTTGGTCGGGAGGATGACCTCCTTGGTCAACAGCTTCAGGGCGTCCGCGATCGGCTGCAACCAGCCGCGCGGGCCCACCCGGTTCGGGCCGATGCGCACGTGGGCGTAACCGATGACCTTGCGTTCGGCGAAGGTCGTGTAGGCCACGGCCAGCATCAGCGGAATCACGATCAGCTGAATGCCGATCAGGATCTGCATGACCGTCGGAAGGCTGTAGAAGAGGTTCATCATCCAGTCGAACATGTCTTAAGTCCCTCAGGCCCGCGCCAGCGTGACCGTGGTGTTCGGCAGGCCGAGGGCCCCCATGGCCGCGGAACCCGCAAAGGTCACGGCCAGACCCGGCGGCACCGAATCGTCCAGCAACAGGGTCAATTCCGTTTCGGCCTTGCCCTGACGCAGTCGCACGCGGCTGCCATGGGCGTGCTCGCCGGCGGACTCGGGATGCACCAGCACGCTCTCGGCCAGCAGCCCTTCGGGGCTGGTCTGCAGCGGCTCGGCACGGCGCACCAGCGGATCGCCGCTGTAGAGTGCGGCCGCTTGCACACGGTACAGCCCGTCGCCCGCGCCGGCCTCGGGCACCTCCACCTGCACCTTGTTGAGGTTGACACCGGTATCGAAGCTGGCTTCCGCCAGCTGGCCCTTCAGCTCGTCCCGCACTGCGGGCGAATCCAGGTAATCGAAGCCGCTCTGGTCGAGCAGATTGCCCAGCACGCGCCAGACCTTCCAGCCCGGCCGGGCGTCATCCGGGGCGCGCGAGGCGGCGCGGAAACTCTGCCAGCGGCCCTCGGCGTTCACGAAGGTCCCGGATTGCTCAAAGCTTGTGGCGATCGGCAGCAGCACATCCGCCACAGCCTCCAGTTCAGGCGTGGCGAAGCTGTTCAGGGCGACCACCAGACCGGCACGCTCCAGGGCTGCCTGGAAGGCCGCCGGATCGACCCCATCGCGGCCCGGCTCCAGCCCGGCGATCACGAATGCATCGCGTCCCTGTTCGAGCATCTCGGCGGCATTCGTACCGGCGACATCCAGCTCCGCCCCACCCGGGCCACGATGCGGCAGGACGCCAGCCAGCCAGGCACCCGCGGCATTCGCGCCCTGCGGCAGGTAGCCCAGGCTGGCACCGGTATGTTTGGCGATCCAGCCTGCCAGGGCCCGCAACGTGGCAAAGGCTGGCCCATTGATTGCGGCGGCGCCCAGCAGCACATGGCCCCGCTTCNCGTCCAGCAGCGCACGGGCTGCGCGTTCGAAGGCTTCCCGCGTCTCGCCGTCGTCTGTCGCGGCCGCCTTGACGATCTTTTCCAGCTTTTTCGGCAGCGACTTGCCGGCCGCGGCGAGCTGCCCGGCGATCCCGGCGAGCGCCAGGACCTGGTCGTGCTCGTCGCCCACCAGCTGGGCCTGAACCGGATAGGTCAGGTCCAGCAGCATGTCGTTGATCAGGCTCACATGTGCACCGCGCGAGGCCGCCTTGCGCAGGCGGTGTGCCAGCAATGGCTGCTCGCGGCGCGGGTTGCTGCCCACCAGCAGAACGGCATCCGCGTTTTCGAGCTCGCCAATCGCGACCCCCAGATACGGGAACAGCGGGGCCGCCGCCTCGTCGCGGAAATCGCGCTGATTCACGCGGTGATCGATGTCGGTGACACCCATGCCCCGCAGCACTTTTTGCGCCAAGTAGTGTTCTTCCAGCGAGAGTGCAGGCGAGAGCAACGCGCCCACGCGCGCCGGGGCAACCTCCTTCAGGCCCTCGACGGCGTAGCTCAATGCGGTCTCCCAGGAGACCTCCTGCCACTGGCCGTCGACCTTGATCCGTGGGCGGGTCAGTCGATCCTCCGCATACAGACCGGTGTAGCTGAAGCGATCGCGGTCGGAGATCCAGGTCTCGTTGACCGCGTCGTTCTCGCGCGGGACGACCCGCATCGCACGGCCGTCGTCGGTATGCAGGAACAGATTGGAGCCGACCGCATCATGCGGGGCAATCGTCGCCGCCTGCGCGTATTCCCAGGCACGCGCGCTGTAGCGCGACGGCTTGGCGGTCAGCGCCCCCACCGGGCACAGGTCGATCACGTTGCCGGAGAGCTCGTGGGCCACGGTCTTCTCGACGTAGGTGCCGATGCGCATGTGCTCGCCGCGTCCGGTCGCGCCCAGCTCGCGCACCCCGGCGATCTCCTCGCCGAAGCGCACACAACGGGTGCAGTGGATGCAGCGGGTCATCTCGGTCTCGATCAGCGGACCGATGTCCTTGTCCTTCACCACGCGCTTGGCTTCGGTATAGGTGGACACGCTCTCGCCGTAGCCCATGGCCACGTCCTGCAGCTCGCACTCGCCGCCCTGGTCACAGATCGGGCAGTCCAGCGGATGGTTGATCAGCAGGAACTCCATGGTCCCCTTCTGCGCGCGTAGCGCCAGCGGGGACTGGGTGTACACCTTCATGCCGTCCATCACCGGCGTGGCGCAGGCCGGCAGCGGCTTGGGCGCCTTTTCCACCTCGACCAGACACATACGGCAGTTGGCCGCCACCGACAGCTTCTTGTGGTAGCAGAACCGCGGAATGCGGATATCGGCATCATCGGCGACATCGATGAGCATGGCGCCCTTGGGCGCCTCCACCGTACGGCCGTCAATCTCGATGCTGACCAGATCTTGTTTCTGATCCTGACTCATGCTCGATTCCTGATGCGATGGCGCGGTAGAGCGTCAGGCGGCGTCTGCCACCGGGCTCCGGCCGTGCTGGATGTAGTATTCGAATTCGTGGCGGAAATGCTTGACGAAGCTGCGCACCGGCATGGCGGCGGCGTCGCCCAGGGCGCAGATGGTATGGCCCTCGATCTTGCTGGCCACGTCGTCCAGCCGTTCCAGGTCCTCGGGTCGGCCCTGGCCCTCGACGATGCGAGTGAGCATGCGGTAGAGCCACCCGGTCCCCTCGCGGCAGGGCGTGCACTGGCCACAGGACTCGGAGAAATAGAAGCGAGAGATCCGCTGCAGGGACTTCACCATGTCAGCGGTCTCGTCCATCACGATCACCGCCCCGGAGCCCAGCATGGAGCCGGCATGCGCGATGGAATCGAAGTCCATGTTGGCTTTCAGCATCACGTCGCCCGGTACCACCGGCACCGATGATCCGCCCGGGATCACCGCCTTCAGCTTGCGCCCGTTCAGCACACCGCCGGCCATTTCCAGCAGATCCTTGAACGGAGTGCCCAGTGGGATCTCGAAGTTGCCCGGCTTGTTCACGTGCCCGGACACCGAGAACAGCTTCTCGCCCCCGGACTTGGGCACACCCAGATCCGCGAACCACTGGCCGCCGTTGCGGATGATCGACGGGATCGAGGCGAGCGACTCGGTGTTATTGATCGTGGTCGGCTTGCCGTACAGGCCGTAGTTGGCCGGAAACGGGGGCTTGAAGCGCGGCTGGCCCTTCTTGCCTTCCAGCGATTCCAGCAGCGCCGTCTCTTCGCCGGGCAGATATAGGCGCCCGCCCCCAGCGACGGATGCAGATCGAAGTCCACCCCCGAGCCGAAGATGTCCTTGCCGAGGTAGCCGGCTTCGTAGGCCTCCTGCAGCGCGGCCGTAAAGCGCGTGTTCACTTCGTCCATGAACTCGCCGCGCATGTAGTTGTAGCCCACCGTCGCGCCGATCGCGTACCCAGCGATCGCCATCCCCTCGATCAGCGCATGCGGGTTGTACATCAGGATCTCGCGATCCTTGCAGGTACCCGGCTCGGATTCATCCGAGTTGCAGACGATGTACTTCTGCCCCGGGCTGTTGCGCGGCATGAACGACCACTTGAGACCGGTTGGGAAACCCGCACCTCCGCGGCCGCGGAGGTTGGAGGTCTTGACCTCCTCGATCACGTCCTCGGGGGCCATCTTGCCCTTGTAGACCTTCTCCAGCGCCTGATAGCCACCGACGCTCTTGTAGGTCTCGAGCGCGGCGGCGTTGTCCAGGTAACGCGTCGCAAAGCAGATCTGGTTGGCCATGCTACTTCTCCAGACCGTCGAGGATCTCGTCGACCCGCTCGGGGGTGAGATTCTCGTAGTACTTGTGGTCCACCTGCATCATCGGGGCGCCGCAACAGGCTGCAAGGCACTCCTCTTCCAGCTTCAGGTAGAACTTGCCGTCCGGTGTACTCTCGCCGCGTTTGATGCCCAGACGCTTCTCGAGGTGCTCGATGATCGGCTCGGCGCCGCGCAGCATGCAGGAGATGTTGTCGCACACCATGATGGTGTGCTTGCCCACCGGCTCCAGTTCGTACATGGAGTAGAACGAACCCACCTCGTACACCGCGATCGCCGGCAGCCCGAGATAGTCGGCCACGGCGTCCATCTTCGCGGTGGAGAGATAGCCATCCTCGTGTTGCACCGCACGCAGTGCGCCCAGAACGGCCGAGCGCTTCTGATCCTCGGGATAGCGCGCCAGCCAGGCGTCGATCTCTTCGCGCTCGTGCGCGCTCAGCTCGACCTTCTTCGCGGCGTGCTTGTGGAAGGCGACAGTTTTCTGTTCGGCAGCCATCAGCGGTCGATCTCCCCGAATACGATGTCCTGGGTCCCGATGATGGCGACCACGTCGGCCAGCATGTGGCCGCGCGCCATCTCGTCCAGCGCGGACAGGTGCACAAAGCCCGGCGGACGGACCTTCAGACGATACGGTTTGTTGGAACCATCCGAGACCAGGTAGACCCCGAACTCGCCCTTCGGATGCTCGATCGCCGCGTAGGCCTCGCCTTCCGGCAGGCACATGCCCTCGGTGAACAGCTTGAAGTGGTGGATCAGGGCCTCCATATCGGCCTTCATCTCCTCGCGCTTCGGCGGGGTGATCTTGTGATCCTCGAGGAGCACCGGGCCCGGATTCTGGCGCAGCCAGTCCACACACTGACGAATGATGCGGTTCGACTGGCGCATCTCCTCAATGCGCACCAGGTAGCGGTCGTAACAATCGCCGTTGGTGCCCACCGGGATGTCGAAGTCGAGACGGTCGTAGACCTCGTAGGGCTGCTTCTTGCGCAGGTCCCACTCGATGCCCGAGCCGCGCAGCATCGGGCCGGTGAAGCCCAGCTGCTTCGCACGATCCGCGTCGACCACGCCGATCCCGACGGTGCGCTGCTTCCAGATCCGGTTATCGGTCAGCAGGGTCTCGTACTCGTCCACGCAGCCGGGGAAGCGCTCGGTAAACGCCTCGATGAAGTCCAGCAACGAGCCCTGACGGATCTTGTTCAGGTCATCCACCACCTCCTGCGACTTCCAGGAGGACGGTTGATACTTCGGCATCGTGCCGGGCAGGTCCCGCGCGACACCGCCAGGGCGGTAATAGGTCGCGTGCATGCGCGCACCCGAGACCGCCTCGTAGCAGTCCATCAGGTCCTCGCGCTCACGGAAGGCGTACAGGAACACCGCCATGGCGCCGATATCCAGCGCATGCGCCCCCAGCCACATCAGGTGGTTCAGGATGCGGGTGATCTCGTCGAACATCACCCGGATGTACTGCGCGCGCAGCGGGGCCTCGATGCCCAGCAGCTTTTCCATCGCGAGCACGTAGCCGTGCTCGTTGGCCATCATGGACACGTAGTCCAGACGGTCCATGTAGCCGATCGACTGGTTGTACGGCTTGCTCTCCGCGAGCTTCTCGGTGCCGCGATGCAGCAGGCCGATGTGCGGGTCGGCCCGCTGCACCACCTCGCCATCCATCTCCAGCACCAGGCGCAATACGCCGTGGGCGGAGGGATGCTGCGGCCCGAAGTTGAGGGTGAAGTTGCGAATCTCAGGCATTCTCGGCTCCTTCGCCCGGCTTCTCGCCCTCGCTGTAGCGATGGTCGGCGCGGATCACCTTGGGCACCAGCACGCGCGGCTCGATCGTCACCGGCTGGTACACCACACGGGCCTGCTCGGCGTCATAACGCATCTCGACATGCCCGATCAGCGGGAAGTCCTTGCGGAACGGATGCCCCACAAAGCCGTAGTCCGTGAGGATGCGGCGCAGGTCCGGATGCCCGGAGAACAGGATGCCGAACAGATCGAAGGCCTCGCGCTCGAACCAGTTGGCCGAGGCCCAGACGTCCACGAGGGATTCGACCTCGGGGAACTCCTCGTCACTGAGCCAGGCGCGCATCCGCACGCGGCGGTTATGTTCGAGCGACAGCAGGTGAGCCACCACGGTGAACCGCGGGCCGTCCCAGTTGGAATCTTCCGGCGCATCATCGAAGGTGAAACGCCCGGAGGTCGCCGCTTCGACACCGCGGGAAAAGCCCGTATTGGTGGCGGAGTCGGTGCCCCATTCGTCCTGCCCGTATTCGAGGTAGTCCACCCCGCACAGGTCGATCAGGATCTCGAAGCCCAGGGCGTCGCGCAGCTTCTCGCCCGCCTCGCGCCAGGAGCCCGGTGCGATATCGACGGTAATCTCGCCGTTCGCCTCGTGCAGGCTTTCCAGGGCATCGCCCAGTTCCGCCCGCAGGGCGTCGGTCCAGTTGTCTTGTTCAGCCATCTGCTACCCCGGGTGCGTCAGCGCGCGATCGTGTTCGTGCGCCGGATCTTGTTCTGCAGCTGGATAATGCCGTAGAGCAGCGCCTCCGCCGTCGGCGGACACCCCGGCACGTAGACATCCACCGGCACGATGCGGTCGCATCCGCGCACCACCGCGTAGGAGTAGTGGTAGTACCCGCCCCCGTTGGCGCAGGACCCCATGGAGATCACCCAGCGCGGCTCGGGCATCTGGTCGTAGACCTTGCGCAGAGCCGGCGCCATCTTGTTGACCAGGGTGCCGGCCACAATCATCACGTCCGACTGGCGCGGGCTCGGCCGAAAGATGATCCCGAAGCGGTCGAGGTCGTAGCGCGCGGCACCGGCATGCATCATCTCCACCGCGCAGCACGCGAGACCGAAGGTCATCGGCCAGAGCGACCCGGTGCGGGCCCAGTTGATGAGCTTGTCCGCCGAGGTGGTGACGAAGCCCTTCTCAAGAACGCCTTCTATTCCCATTCCAGCGCCCCCTTCTTCCACTCGTAGATGAAACCGACGACCAGAATGACAAGAAACAGGGCCATCGCAAGAAGCCCGAACAGGCCAATGGTGTCTAGCGACACGGCCCACGGGAAGAGAAACGCGATCTCGAGATCAAAGATGATGAACAGGATCGCGACCAGGTAGAAGCGGACATCGAATTTCAGCCGCGAATCCTCGAAGGCCTCGAAGCCACACTCGTAGGGCGAATTCTTCGCCGCGTCCGGCTTGTGCGGACCCACGGCCATACCGACCACCAGCGGCACGACGCCGATCACGATCCCTACTGCGATGAACAGCAGGATGGGTAAATAACCTTCCAGCATTTCTCTCTCCCGTACGCCGCCTCAGGCGGGCAGGTTCGCGAGGCGTCGCGTGGATCGAGCGCGCCGGCGAGCCGTTCAGCGTTGCTGGTTGAAAGCGCGGGTACGACTCGGTCCCGCACAGACGCGGCAGAGCCGTACACCGGGCACGGAGTCTAGGTGATGCCCAAAAACGGTGTCAAGTATTCGTAATTTTATAAGATGCTGTTTTTATTGATGATTACTCCGGGCGCCGACGGATATTCAGCGGCCCGGGGCAACGAGTATTTGGTGCAGATGGTGGGACTCGAACCCACACGGCTTGCGCCACTACCCCCTCAAGATAGCGTGTCTACCAATTCCACCACATCTGCCAATTCGTACAGGTACCGGATCTCAATCGGGCACATCGGCCGGCCGGCCGGATTGTGGGCCGCTGCCACCCGGGGGCTCTTGCCCCGGGAGCACTTCGGCCGGGAGGTCCGGCGGACCATCGCCCTCTTCTTCCATCGCCTCCATCTGGTCCAGCAGGCTCTCGGCCTCCGGGCTGGATGCCGCCAGATACGCCAGCGTCAGGCTGTTGAGGAAAAAGACCACCGCCAGCACGGCCGTCGAGCGGCTCAGGAAGTTGGCCGACCCGGCCGCACCGAACACCGTCGCCGATGCGCCGCTGCCGAAGGCCGCGCCGGCATCGGCGCCCTTGCCGTGCTGCATCAGGATCAGCGCGATCAGGCCAAGCGATACCGCGACCTGGACCACCAGGAGCAGGCCGTAAATCATGCCGCGACCTGCTCGCCCGCGGCGCGGGCAATGGCGGAAAATGCGTCGGCATCCAGCGAGGCACCGCCGATCAAACCGCCGTCGATGTCCTCGAGCGCCAGGAGGCCGGCCGCATTATCGGCCTTCATGCTGCCACCGTAGAGGATCCGAAGATCGGCTGCGACCTGCGGGTCGCGACCCGCAACACGGTTGCGGATGAATGCATGCACTTCCTGGGCCTGTTCCGGCGTGGCGGTCAAACCGGTGCCAATCGCCCAAACCGGCTCGTAGGCGATCACGGCGCGGTCGAACGCCTCGACTCCGGCCGCATCCAGGACCGCATCGAGTTGCTCGGCGACCACAGTCTCGGTGCGCCCGCCTTCTCGGTCCGGCCTTCTGCTCGCCCACACACAGGATCGGGGTCAGCCCGGCGGCCTGCGCCGCAACGAACTTGGCTGCCACCCAGGCATTGTCCTCGTTCTGCCGCTCGCGGCGCTCGGAATGCCCGACGATCACATAGCGACACCCCACCTCGGCCAGCATGGAGCCGGCCAGTTCGCCGGTGTAGGCACCCTTTTCCTGGTCGGAACAATCCTGCGCGCCGACGGCGATGGAGCCACCGGACAGGTCGTTCGCGATTTCGGCGAGGTAGACCGCGGGCGGGCAGACCGCCACGTCCACGCCCCGGATGTCGCCCAGGCTGCCCTTCAGGGCGGACAGGAGCGCGCGGTTCGCGTCCCGCGAACCGTTCATCTTCCAGTTTCCGGCGACCAGCGGCGTGCGCATGCGGATCTTCCTCCTGCGATCGGCCGAACCCCGCAGATACACGGGGTCCGATCATGATGATTAGAGCGGCGGGATGTTACCGGCGCACCGGTAGCAAATCAACCAAGCCGTCGCGGGGCGCGCAGGCGAGGCTTGGTTGCGGCAATCAGATCGCCGCCCGGATGCTGTCCGCGATGCGCTCGGCGGCCGAGCGGGTCTCGTCGACATCTTCGCCCTCAACCATCACCCGCACCAGGGGCTCGGTACCGGAGGGACGCAGCAGGACCCGGCCACGCTGGCCGAGCTGATCTTCCACCGCGGCGACCTCGGCGCGCACTGGCTCGGCCTCCAGGCAGCCGGCCGCGGCACCGCTGACGGGCACGTTGATCAGGCACTGCGGCAGCTTGGGAATGGCCGCTGCGAGCGCCGAGAGCGGCTGGCCGGTACGGTGCATCAGGTGTGCAACCTGCAACGCCGCCACCGTACCGTCGCCGGTCGTGGTGTGCTCCAGACAGACAATATGACCCGATCCCTCGCCGCCCAGGGTCCAGTCGCGACGGCGGAGCTCCTCCAGGACATAGCGATCCCCGACCTTCGCACGCACGAACGGGATGCCGGCGCCCCCCAGGGCCTGCTCCAGCCCCAGGTTGGTCATCAGGGTCCCGACCACACCGCCGTCGAAGCCCCCGGCCTGTTGCCGCGCCAGCGCCAGGATACCGAGGATCTGGTCCCCATCGACCACGGTGCCGTCGGCATCGGCCAGGATCACCCGGTCGCCGTCGCCGTCCAGCGCGATCCCGAGATCCGCCCCGGTCGCCCGCACCTGTTCGGCGACGTTCTCCGGGTGCAGGGCGCCGACCCCGTCGTTGATGTTGTAGCCGTCCGGACTGGCGCCGAGGATCTCGACCTGCGCCCCCAGCTCCTCGAACACGTGCGGGGAGACGTTGTAGGTCGCACCGTGGGCACAATCGATGACGATCTTCATCCCGCGCAGCTCGGAACGCGCCGGGATCGCGCTCTTGCAGAACTCGACGTAGCGTCCAGCGGCATCCTGGATGCGCACGGCCTTGCCCAGACGCGCACTGTTGATGGGTTGTGCCGGCTGATCGAGACGCGCCTCGATGGCCGCCTCGGTCGCATCCGGCAGCTTGTCGCCCTCGGGGGTAAAGAACTTGAACCCGTTGTCGTGGAATGGGTTGTGCGAGGCACTGATGACGACGCCCGCAGTGGCACGGAAGGTATGCGTCAAGTAGGCGATGGCCGGGGTCGGCATCGGTCCCAGCAACGCGACATCCAGCCCGGCGGCGGACAGCCCGGCCTCCAGCGCCGACTCGAACATGTAGCCGGACACGCGCGTGTCCTTGCCCACCAGGACCGGCCCCTGGCGGTGGCCGTTCTCGCCCAGCACCTCGCCCACGGCATACCCGAGGCGCAGCGCAAACTCCGGCGTCATCGGCCAGTCGCCGGTGCGCCCACGGATGCCGTCGGTTCCGAAATACTTGCCCATCAGTTCCCTCGATTGTCCTGTCCGTCGCCACCATCCGGTCGCAACGCTGAGTATAGCGCCAGGGCATCACGGGTCGCCGAGACATCGTGCACACGCAGGACACGCGCACCGGCCTGTGCCGCCAACAGGGCCGCCACGGCACTGCCGGGATCCCGCTCAGCGACCGGACGGTCATCCAGCAGCTGACCGATCATCGACTTGCGCGAGACGCCCACCAGCAGCGGCAAGCCGGAGGCCGCCAGGCGCGGCAGGCCGCGAAACAGCGCGACGTTGTGGTCCAGGGTCTTGCCGAAGCCGAAGCCCGGATCCAGCAGGATCTGGCCGCGCGGCACGCCGCCCCGCAACAACTCCGCCACCCGCTGCTCGAGGAAGGCGCGCACCTCGTCCACCACATCGTCGTAATGCGGCGCCCGCTGCATCGACTGCGGATCGCCCTGCATGTGCATCGCGCAAAGCGCTACGCCACGCTCGCGGGCCGCCCCCATCGCGACCGCCAGCGCCCCTTCGGTGCGAAAGCCGTTCACGTCATTCAGCATCCCGGCACCGACGGCAACCGCCTCGCGCATCATCTCCGGCTTCATGGTGTCCACGGACAGCGGAACATCCAGTTCCGCGCGCAGGGCTTCGATGACCGGAAGCACGCGCTGACGCTCATCCTCCAGCGCCACTGGCGCCGCACCGGGGCGAGTGGATTCGCCGCCCACGTCAAGGATCTCCGCCCCCTCCGCGACCATGGCGCGGGCCCGCATCAGCGCATCTTCCACCCGCGCGTACTGGCCACCGTCGGAGAACGAGTCCGGGGTAACGTTCAGAATCCCCATGATGCGCGGCTGCCCGAGGTCCAGGGCGTGCCCCCCGCATTGCAGTACCGGTGCGTCAGTCGGCACGATCGGCGTTCTCCTGTGAGTACCCAACGAAAAAGGCCGCCAGGACGAGGGCCTGGCGGCCAGTGGCAGCGACCGGATCCAAGCCCGGTCACAAAGTGGACGGATCAGGACTGCGGCGCAGGACCGCCGACCACACCCTTGTCATCATCACCCCGGCCATCGGAGCCGTCCTTGGCGTCGCCATCGGCATCCGAGGCACCACCCTCGGCCTCGTCGCTGGCCTGCGCCGAGCCACCGGAACCGCCGCCGCTATCCCAATCCGCCGGCTCGCGGGGCTCGCGCCCGGCCATGATGTCCGCGATCTGCTTGTCGTCGATGGTCTCGTATTTCATCAGTGCCCGCGCCATCGCGTGCAGCGTATCGATATTGTCGACCAGGATCTGCTTCGCATGCTGGTAGTTCGCATCGATGATGTGACGGACCTCGGCATCGATCTGGCGCGCAGTGTCGTCGGACATCGGCTTCGACTTGCCCATTTGCCCACCCAGGAACGGATGCCCTTCTTCCTCACCGTAATCCAGCGGGCCGAGCTTTTCCGACAGGCCCCACTTGGTGACCATGTTGCGGGCGATCTGAGTGGCGCGCTCGATATCGTTCGAGGCTCCGGTGGTCACCTTGTCATTGCCGAAGATAATCTCTTCTGCCAGACGCCCGCCAAACAGGCTCGCCAGCTGACTCTCCAGACGCGTCTTCGAGTGGCTGTAGCGGTCCTCCTCGGGCAGGAACATGGTCACGCCCAGGGCCCGCCCACGCGGGATGATGCTGACCTTGTAGACCGGGTCGTGCTCCGGCACCGTCAGGCCAACAATCGCGTGGCCGGCCTCATGGTAGGCGGTCAGCTTCTTCTCGTCCTCGGACATCACCATGGACTTGCGCTCGGCGCCCATCATGATCTTGTCCTTGGCGCGCTCGAAGTCGGACATGTCCACCAGGCGCTTGTTGGAGCGCGCCGCAAACAACGCCGCCTCGTTGACCAGGTTGGCCAGATCCGCGCCGGAGAAACCCGGCGTGCCGCGCGCGATCAGATCCGGACGCACATCGTCGGAGATCGGCGTTTTCTTCATATGCACCTTGAGGATCTGCTCGCGACCGCGTACGTCCGGCGGCGGCACCACCACCTGGCGGTCGAAGCGACCCGGGCGCAGCAGCGCCGGATCCAGCACGTCCGGACGGTTGGTCGCGGCAATCACGATAACCCCCTCGGTGCCCTCGAAGCCGTCCATCTCGACCAGCAGCTGGTTCAGGGTCTGCTCACGCTCGTCGTGACCGCCGCCCATGCCGGCACCACGCTGGCGACCGACCGCGTCGATCTCGTCGATGAAGATGATGCAGGGGGCGTGCTTCTTGGCCTCGGCGAACATGTCGCGCACGCGCGAGGCGCCCACGCCAACGAACATCTCGACGAAATCGGAACCGGAGATGCTGAAGAACGGCACCTTGGCCTCGCCGGCAATCGCCTTGGCCAGCAGCGTCTTGCCGGTACCCGGAGAGCCGACCATCAGCACGCCGCGCGGAATCTGGCCACCCAGCTTCTGGAACTTGGACGGGTCGCGCAGGAAGTCGACCAGCTCGGTCACCTCCTCCTTGGCCTCGTCGCAGCCGGCCACGTCATTGAAGCTGACCTTGACCTGGTCCTCGGACATCAGCTTGGCCTTGGACTTGCCGAAGGACATCGCGCCCTTGCCACCGGCACCACCGCCCTGCATCTGGCGCATGAAGTAGATCCACACGGCGATCAGCAACAGGATCGGGAACCAGCTGATCAGGATGCTCATCAGCAGGGAGCGCTCGGCTTCCTCGTGGGCATTCAGCTCCACGTTGTTCTGCAGCAGGTCGCCGATCAGACCGGGGTCGTTCGGGTTCACCGTGGTAAACGCCTGGCCCTCGATCGTCGTACCCTCGATCTTCTCGCCCTTGATGGTCACGTTGTCCACGCGACCGCCCTGCACGTCGCGGATGAACTCGGAGTACGTAATGCTCCGAACATCCTGCGTCTGCTGCTGCGGGCCGAAGTTGTTGAAGACGGACATCAGGACGACGGCAATTACCGCCCAGATGATCAGATTCTTGGCCAGACCGTTCAAAACGACACCTCGAAGAACATTTAATCGTTAGCTTTTGGCAGCTTTACACATCCCGGGGCTCACGCGCCAATACGTACACTTCGCGTGACCGTGGCCGCGATGCCTTCGGCTTGCGCACCTTTACCGAGCCGAACCGCCGACGCACCTCGGCCAGATAGGCATCAGAACCTTCACCCTGAAACAGCTTGACCAGAAATGCGCCCCCGGGGTTCAGAATGCGTGTCGCCAAGTCCAGCGCCAGTTCACAAAGATGGATCGAACGCGGCAGATCCACCGCACCCGTCCCGGTCAGGTTGGGGGCCATGTCGGAAAGCACAAGATCGGCACGCTCATCGCCCACCAGGGCAAGTATCGCGTCCAGCACGGCGTCCTCGCGGAAGTCGCCGGTGACGATCTCCGCGCCCGGCACCGGGTCCATCGGCAAGATGTCCGTGGCAATCAGCACGCCCTTGCGGCCAATCTTCCGAGCGGCGTACTGCGTCCAGCCGCCCGGTGCCGCGCCGAGGTCCACCACGCGCATGCCGGGTTTCAGCAGCCGATCGCGCTCATCGATCTCCTGCAGCTTGTACACCGCCCGCCCGCGGTAACCCTCCTGCTGGGCCCGCTGGACGTAGGGATCGTCGAAATGCTCCTTCAGCCAGCGCTGACTGGAGCGGCTACGCTTGGGCATTGAGCGGCCTCGCAGCTGCGGACGGCATGCTACAATTTTGATGTTTAAACACTGAAAAATGGCCTCCTGTGAATCTGACCGACGCGCAACGCCGCCATCTGCGCAGCCTCGCCCATCCGCGCAAGCCCATCGTGACCATTGGCCGCAATGGGCTGACTGATGCCGTACTGGCGGAGCTGGAGCTGGCACTGACCCACCACGAGCTGGTCAAGATCAAGGTGAACATCGGCGACCGCGAGGTCCGCAACGGCACCGTGGAAGAGCTCTGTGAACGCACCGGCGCCGCGCGAGTGCAACGCGTCGGCTATGTCGCCACCCTGTTCCGCCGCAACCCGGATGACCCGAAGGTCTCCCTGGACCCGGCCTGACCCCACCGCCCGGTTGCGCCCCTGAGCGCGACCGGGACCCGCCGCGTCATCAGTTGACGTAGCGAACCTCCAGGATCTCGTATTCCGTCTCCCCGCCCGGGGCCTGCACGGTCACGACGTCGCCTTCTTCCTTGCCGATCAGCGCCCGCGCAATCGGCGACGACACCGAGATCATGTTGTTCTTGATATCGGCCTCGTCGTCACCAACGATCTTGTAGGTGACCTGGCGCCCGTCCGCAGTCGCCTCCAGCACCACGGTGGTCCCGAACACCACCTTGCCGGTCTGCGGCAGGGTGGCCACGTCGATGATCTGGGCGTTGGAGAGCTTCGACTCCAGCTCGCGGATGCGGCCCTCGATGAAGCTCTGCTGTTCGCGTGCCGCGTGGTACTCGGCATTCTCCTTGAGGTCGCCGTGCTCGCGCGCATCGGAGATCGCGTTGACCACGCGCGGGCGATCCTCGCCCTTCAGCTTCTTCAGCTCTTCCTTCATCTTTTCCGCGCCAGTCACGGTCAAGGGCGTCTTGTTCATGCGCTTTTCCCTCCGAGATTTTCCTGGTGGAGGTCCTGCAGCCGGAAGACGTCATTCGCCCCCAGGTGATCCAGGGCCTGTACGGTGGCCTTGGCCCCGGCGATCGTGGTGGTATAGCCCACCTTGTGCATCAACGCCTCGCGGCGAATGGTGTAGGAGTCGGAGGTCGACTGCTTCCCCTCCACGGTATTGATGATGAAGCTGATCTCGTCGTTCTTGATCATGTCCACGATGTGCGGGCGACCCTCGGTGACCTTGTTCACGCGCGTCACCTGAATGCCGGCTTCCTCCAGCACGTTCGCCGTGCCACGCGTCGCCAGGACCTCGAAGCCCAACTCCACCAGGCGCCGGGCCACTTCCGCCACGTGCGGCTTGTCGATCTCGCGCACCGACACGAAGGCCTTGCCGGTGGACGGCAACAGTACGCCCGCTCCCAGCTGGCTCTTGGCGAACGCCTCGGCAAAACTGCGCCCGACCCCCATCACCTCGCCAGTGGATTTCATCTCCGGCCCCAGGATCGGGTCCACGCCCTGGAACTTGGCGAACGGAAACACCGATTCCTTCACCGAATAATAGTCCGGATAGACCGCATCGCCCACGCCCTGCTCGGGCAGGGTCTGCCCGACCATGCAACGCGCGGCGATCTTGGCCAGTGGCCGTCCGACGCTCTTGGAGACGTACGGCACGGTGCGCGAGGCCCGTGGATTCACCTCCAGCACGTAGATATCGTCGCCCTTGATCGCAAACTGGGTGTTCATCAGGCCGACGACCTTCAGGCCCAGTGCCATCTTGCGCACCTGCTCGACCATCTCGTCCTGGAGTTCCATGGACAACGAGAACGGCGGCAGGGAACAGGCGGAGTCGCCCGAGTGCACGCCGGCCTGCTCGATGTGCTCCATGATCCCGCCGATGATCACGTTCTCGCCATCCGAAATCGCGTCCACGTCGACCTCGATGGCGTCATCCAGGAAGCGGTCCAGCAGCACCGGGGCATCATTGGAGACGGACACCGCGTTCTTCATGTAGCTGCGCAGGTCCTCGCGGTCGCGCACGATCTCCATCGCGCGCCCACCGAGCACGTAGGACGGACGTACGACCAGTGGGTAGCCGATCTCCTCGGCCAGCTTCTCGGCCTCCTCCTCGCTGCGCGCGGTGCGGTTCGGCGGCTGCTTGAGCCCCAGCTTGTTCAGCAGGGCCTGGAAGCGCTCGCGGTCCTCGGCCAGGTCGATGGAGTCCGGGCTGGTGCCGATGATCGGCACGCCGGCGGCCTCCAGGTCCCGCGCGAGCTTCAGTGGCGTCTGGCCACCGTACTGCACGATCACGCCGGCCGGCTTCTCGGTCGCCACGACCTCCAGCACGTCCTCCAGCGTCAGCGGCTCGAAATACAGCCGGTCCGAGGTGTCATAGTCGGTGGAGACGGTCTCCGGGTTGCAGTTGACCATGATGGTCTCGTACCCGTCTTCGCGCATCGCGAGTGCGGCGTGCACGCAGCAGTAGTCGAACTCGATGCCCTGACCGATGCGGTTGGGCCCGCCGCCCAGCACCATGATCTTTTGCTTGTCGGTGGGATCCGCCTCGTTCTCCTCTTCGTACGAGGAGTACATGTAGGCCGTGGTGGTCGCGAACTCGGCCGCACAGGTATCCACCCGCTTGTACACCGGGCGCACGCCCAGTCCATGGCGGTGTTTGCGCACCGCCTTCTCGGTATCGTTCACCAGTTTCGCCAGGCGCAGGTCGGAGAATCCGCGCTGTTTCAGACGGTACATCTCCTCGGCGCTGATCTCGCCCAGGATGCGGTCCTTCACGCCCTTCTCGACGTCCACCAGCTCCTGAATCTGGGCCAGGAACCAGGGGTCGATCGCGGTCAGGTCGAAGATATCCTGGATCGAGAAACCCGCACGGAAGGCATCGGCCACGTACAGCACCTGCTCGGGGCTGGGGTTGGCGAGCTTCGTGCGCAGCTGATCCGTCACGTCGTCGGCGGTCAGATCGATGCGCTCGTCGAGGCCGTCCATCCCGGTCTCCATCGAACGCAGTGCCTTCTGGAACGACTCCTGGAAGGTGCGGCCGATGGCCATGGCCTCGCCCACCGCCTTCATCTGGGTGGTCAGGCGCGCATCCGCCTGCGGGAACTTCTCGAAGGTGAAGCGCGGGATCTTGGTGACCACGTAATCGATGGACGGCTCGAACGAGGCCGGGGTCAGACCACCGGTAATGTCGTTCTTCAGCTCGTCGAGGGTGTAGCCCACCGCCAGCTTGGCCGCGACCTTGGCGATCGGGAAGCCGGTCGCCTTGGAGGCCAGCGCGGAGGAACGCGACACCCGCGGGTTCATTTCGATCACGATCATGCGCCCGTTTTCCGGGTTGATCGCGAACTGCACGTTGGAGCCACCGGTCTCCACGCCGATCTTGCGCAGTACCGCCAGCGAGGCGTCGCGCATGATCTGGTATTCCTTGTCGGTCAGGGTCTGCGCCGGGGCCACGGTGATCGAGTCCCCGGTGTGGATACCCATCGGATCGAGGTTCTCGATCGAGCAGATGATGATGCAGTTGTCCGCCTTGTCACGGACCACCTCCATCTCGAACTCCTTCCAGCCGAGCGCGGACTCCTCCAGCAGCACCTGGTTCACCGGCGAGAGATCGATCCCGTTCTTGACGATGTACTCGAACTCCTCGCGGTTGTAGGCGATGCCGCCGCCCGAACCACCGAGGGTGAACGACGGCCGGATGATCACCGGGAAGCCGATCTTCGGCTGGATCTCCTGCGCCTCCTCCCAGGAGTGCGCGAGCATCGCGGTCGGCGTATCCAGGCCGATATCAGCCATCGCCGCCTTGAAGTGGTCGCGGTCCTCGGCCATATCGATCGCCGCCTCGTTGGCACCGATCATTTCCACTCCGAACTTCTCCAGCACGCCTTCCCGGGACAGGTCCAGCGCGCAGTTCAGCGCGGTCTGCCCGCCCATGGTCGGCAGCACCGCGTCCGGGCGCTCCTTCTCGATGATCTGGGCGACCGTCTGCCAGTCCACCGGCTCGATGTAGGTGGCATCCGCCATCTCGGGGTCGGTCATGATGGTCGCCGGGTTGGAGTTCACCAGGATCACCCGGTAGCCCTCCTCGCGCAGGGCCTTGCAGGCCTGGGCGCCGGAGTAATCGAACTCGCAGGCCTGACCGATCACGATCGGGCCGGCCCCGAGGATCAGGATGCTCTGGATGTCGGTACGCTTGGGCATGTGACGGCTCTCGCAGGCTGTCGAAATCGGAAATTCGGTCGGAAAATCGGGGGGAAGGCGTTAGCTGCGCGCCGTGCGCATCATCTCGACAAAGTCGTCGAACGCCGGGGACACGTCATGCGGCCCCGGGCTCGCCTCGGGGTGGCCCTGCAGGCTGAACGCCGGGCAGTCGGTGCGGGCGACGCCCTGCAGCGTGCCGTCGAACAGCGACCGGTAGGTCGGCGTCAGCGTCTCCGGCAGGTTGTCCTCGTCGATCGCGAAGCCGTGGTTCTGCGACGAGATCATCACTCGCCCGCTGGCCTCGTGCCGGATCGGGTGGTTCGCCCCGTGGTGGCCGAACTTCATCTTCACGCTCTTGCCGCCACTGGCGATACCCAGCAACTGATGCCCCAGGCAGATCCCGAACAGCGGCAGCTTGCGCTCGCAGAAATCCCGGATCGCCTCGATCGCATAGGTGCAGGGCTCGGGATCGCCCGGCCCGTTGGACAGGAACACCCCGTCGGGCTTGAGCTCCATCACCTCGTCCACCGGCGTCTCGGCCGGGACCACGGTCACGCGGCAGCCGCGATCCGCCAGCATGCGCAGGATGTTCTGCTTCATGCCGAAGTCGTAAGCGACCACGTGATAGTCGGCGGCCTTCGCATCGACCCGCGCCGGTTCTTCACCCAGCTGCCAGGTCCCTTCCAGCCACTCGTAGCGGCTGCGCGTGGTCACCTCGCGCGCCAGATCCATGCCCTTGATCCCGGGGAACTCGCGCGCGGCCGCCAGGGCCGAGGCCTCGTCCACGTCGCCGGCCTGAATGCAGCCGTTCAGCGCGCCCTTCTCGCGCAGGATGCGGGTCAGCTTGCGGGTATCGATCCCGCTGATCGCCACAATGCCATGACGCAGCAGGTAGTCCGGCAGCGACTCGCGCGAGCGCCAGTTGGACACCAGCGGCGGCAGATCCCGGATGATCAGGCCCGCGGCATGAGCCCGCGAGGACTCGTCGTCTTCCGGGTTCGTTCCGGTGTTGCCGATATGCGGGTAGGTCAGCGTGACCATCTGCCGGTGATAGGACGGGTCGGTGAGGATCTCCTGGTACCCGGTCATAGCGGTGTTGAACACCACCTCGCCAACCGTCTGGCCCAGGGCGCCAATCGCCTGACCATGAAACACAGTGCCATCTTCCAGGACGAGCAGAGCAGGCGCGGACACAGGGGGACCTCCGGGTGGTCTGGGTCGGGGCCGCCAGGCGATTCGCCGGCGGCGGTACTGCGATTCGTTCGGGATCTGCGACCCGCCCTCGTCCGCACCATTCTACCGGGGTGTGAACCCCTTTTTCGGCAACGATTCGGTGCTCGGAGGACGGATACGATTACGCCTTCAAGTGTACGCGAGCGCCGCGCGCGGCGTCCAACGAGATCCCCACTTCCGGCGTCTCCGCCCGCCACTCGCCGCCCGCTTTCCGGGCCCGAACACTGCCTACCCAGCCCAAGTTTGAAACCGATGCTCCGTGGCTAGCCTGGCCATTCAGGCTGGCCCTGGTTCATCGCTCGGTGTTTACGGCGGCTTCGTCCGGCCGCCTGCCAGGCGCTGTCTCGCCAGCGCGCCACGAGGTACTTCTTTGCTCGTGCAAAGAAGTACCCAAGAAACACGCCCGACTGCCGCGACCCCGGCCCGCTGCGCGGGCCGGGGTTTCCC
>SL_7KL_010_BRINEDRAFT_10000184_pt1 | contig 27952 bp, 25 predicted proteins | sample SodLak_010_BRINE_FD_10663 | JGI IMG/M metagenome (IMG submission 10663)
CGCGCCGAAGCGGTGGCGGAGCAGAACCATGGGACCCACCGCTATTCCCTGACCGCACATGATTTCGCCATCGACGGCTACCGCGAACAGTCCACCGCCGAGAAGCGCTATCTGCGCCTGCACACCGCCTCGGAACTGGAAGCCGGCACCCTCAACTTTCACCTGCGCTACCTGGATGCGCCGCGCACCGATGACCCCGGCGGCCTGACCCGCGAGGAGATGCGCGAGGACCGGCGTGCCGCGGCCCCGCTGTCCACGGCGCTGGACAGCACCCAGTCCGCCGAACAGCTGACCACGGGCCTGCAATGGGAACAGCCCCTGGCCGGGGGTGAGCTGCGTCTGGGTGGCTTCTGGACCCAGCGCGACTATGCGCAGCAGTTGCCCTTCCCCGGGGATTCCCGCGTCGCCTACGAGCGCGATTTCTTTGGAGTCAATGCCCAGTACGAGCGCGATATCGGGCCGACCCGCGTGCTGACCGGTGTTGATCTGGAGGAGCAGCGCGACGACCGGACCCGGCGCTGTACCGACATTCAGGGAGCCGCGAACTGCCCGGGTGGCACGCCTTCGATCGGCGACCTGACGTTGGATCAGCGTGAACAGGCGCGCTCTCGCGGGGTATTTGTCCAGACCGATACCGCACTCGGGTCGGACTGGAACCTGGTGGCCGGCGCCCGTCACGATCGTATTCGCATGTCCATCGACGATCACTTCGCCGAGCGGTTTGACGACGGTAATGACGTCACGGACCGATCGGGCCGGCGGACCTTTGACGAGACCAGCGGCATGGCCGGGCTGATCTGGCACTTCCGGCCCGAGTATCGCGCCTACGTGAATGTGGCGACCAACTTCGAGACCCCGACCTTCACCGAGTTTGCCAATCCGGAGGGCGGAGGCGGCTTCAACCCCGAGGTGGACCCACAACGGGCGCGCAGTATCGAGGTCGGTATCCGGCGCGAGAATCCGCAGCTCTCCTGGGAGGCCTCGGTCTACGCTACCCGGGTGCGCGACGAGCTGTCGCCGTACCAGCTTGAAGGTCAGGGCGACCGGACGTTCTATACCAACGCCGGGCGCACGGCCCGCGATGGCGTTGAGCTAAGCGCAGACTGGCGGTTGAACCCACAGTGGACCCTGAGCGCCGCTGCAAGCCTCAATCGTTTCCGTTTTCGCGAGTTCGAGGATGCCGAGGGAGTTCGCCATGACGGCAACCGGATGCCGGGGCTGCCGCGCGAGCAGTTGTTCGTCGAGGCCGACTGGCGCGACGGCCCCTGGTTCGTGACCGTGGACGCGCTGCATGTGGGGTCGCGTTACGCGGATAACGCGAACACGGAGAAGGTGGGGCCGCAGACGACGCTGAACCTGCGCGCCGGCCGGTTCTGGCAGCAGGGCGATACCCGTGCCGAGGCCTTCGTCGCCGCCAACAACCTGCTGGATGCGGACAATGTCGACAACATCCGGATCAATGCGGCGGGCGGCCGCTACTACGAGCCAGCGCCGGGTCTGACCTTGATGGCGGGGGTGCGGATGTATTTCGGACAGTGAGAGGGGGGGGCGGTGCGGTTCGCTGCGCTCACGGCACCCTACGATCTGCGGGTCCGGAAGCATCATCGTAGGATGCGCTGAGCGTAGCGAACCGCATCAACACACGTGTCCGACTAATCACGTCGCCCCGGTTCCTCCGGCGGCTGTCTTGGCTCGATCTCGTCCAACCGCCCCTGCTCGATCTTGCGCAGGGTCTCCGGGTCGGTCTCGTCGTCGTCCTCCCAGGAGGATCGGCGCGCCGGGGGTAACGGGTCACGCCGGTACAGGAGCCCGCCACAGACCGCGCCCACCACCGCGCCGAACAGGTGTGCCTCGAACGACACCTTGGGACCACTGGGGAACACGCCCCACAGCATGCTTCCGTAAAGGAACAGGATGATGATGGCGAGCGCGATGGACAGCGCATCGCGGCGGCGAATCCCGATCACGACCGCGAAGAACATCAGACCGTGGGTAAGGCCGGACGCCCCGATGTGCAGCCCCTCGCGGGCAAACAGCCACACGCCCAGTCCACCCATCAGCCAGATCAGCGGCACCGCCGTGCGCGTGGCCTGGGGAAAGCCGTAGAGGGTCAGCATGCCCAGCACCCAGAGGGTCGGGACATTGGCCAGCAGGTGGCCCCAGGAGCCGTGGATCAGCGGCGAGGTGATGATGCCCAGCACCCCGACCGCGTCGCGCGGGAGGATGCCCAGGCGTGACCAGTCACCGCCGGTCAGCTCCTGCAGCGCATGGATCGCGATCAGGATGCCGGCCCCGAGCATGGGCCACATCAGGGCGCGCCGAATGCGCTCGCGTTCGGCCCTGGGATCGGTCGGGGGTGCCGGCCGGCGCAGATTCATCATGTGCCTAGCCTGCCACGCTCGGGCACGAGGTCCAATNTCTCTGGCTCCCGGGCGCCGCCCCTGGCACCGTCATTGCGAGGCCCCGCAGGGGCCGTGGCAACCTCCCAAAGCTGGCNCCGAGTCGGGAGCCGGTGGTTCCGGATGGAGGTTGCCGCGTCGCCTTCGGCTCCTCGCAATGACGGTGCCGAAGGCGAACGGCGGGATTAGTGCCCGCCCGGCCCCAGGTCGGCGCCCTTGTCGTGCAGGGCGAGCTTGTCGTGGAGTTCGCCGCTCTCGCCGTGCGGGGCCTTCACGTCGACCTCCATGCCGTTACGGCGGAACTTGCCGACCACCTTGTCGATCGCGGCCACGGCCGAGCTGTCCCACAGCGAGGCGCGGGTCAGGTCGATCTCCACGTTATGGATGCGCTCGCGATAGTCGAAGCTGTCGATGAACTTGTCCACGGCGACGAAGAACAGCTGGCCCCGCACAGTGTAGATGCGGGTCTTGCCGTCCTCCGACAGGTCACTCTTCACTTCCACCGCCTTGACCATCTTGCGCGCGAAGAAGATCGCGGCGAGCAGCACGCCGGCGAACACGCCCATCGACAGGTCGTGGGTGATCACGGTGACCGCGACGGTCACGATCAGCACCACGGCATCGGTGCGCGGCAACTTGTGCAGCGTGGTCAGCGAGCCCCAATCGAAGGTGGCGATGGAGACCATGATCATCACCGCGACCAGTGCGGCCATCGGGATGATCGAGACCAGATCGCCCAGCACCAGGATGAAGAACAGCAGGAACAGGCCGGCCGACAGGGTCGACAGCCGACCGAGACCGCCGGACTTGATGTTGATGACCGACTGGCCAATCATCGCGCAGCCGGCCATGCCGCCGAAGAAGCCGGTGACGATGTTGGCGATGCCCTGGCCCTGGGCCTCGCGGTTCTTGCCGGAGGGGGTGTCGGTCAGGTCATCGAGGATCGAGGCCGTCAGCAGCGACTCCAGCAGACCAACGATCGCCAGCGCGAAGGCGGTCGGGAAGATGATCTGCAGGGTCTCCAGGTTCCACGGGATGTCTGGGAACAGGAACACCGGCAGGCCGGAGGGCAGGTCGCCCATGTCGCCGACTTCCAGCGTGGGCATGCCCATGTAGTAGACGACGGCGGTTAGCGCGATGATCGCGACCAGCGGTGGCGGCAGGAGCTTCGGGTAGCCCGGGATCATCGGCAGGCCGTAGAGGATGATCAGGCCGGCCGCGACCAGCGCCCACATGGTGGTGTCGCCATCGACCAGGTAGGGCACCTGGGAGAGAAAGATCAGGATCGCCAGCGCGTTGACGAAGCCGACCAGCACGGTGCGCGGTATGAACATCATGTAGCGCGCGAGCTTGGCCCACGAGAACAGGAGCTGGATGAGCCCGGTCAGGATGGTGGCCGCCAGCAGATACTGCAGCCCGTGCTCGGCCACCAGCGTGACCGTGAGCAGGGCCATCGCCCCGGTTGCCGCCGAGATCATTCCGGGCCGCCCGCCGGCGAAGGCGATCACCACCGCCATGGTGAACGAGGCGTACAGGCCCACGCTCGGGTCCACGCCGGCGATGATGGAGAAGGCAATGGCCTCGGGGATCAGAGCCAGCGCGACCACGATCCCGGCGATCAGGTCGCCGCGGACATTGAAGAACCAGACCTTGCGCTGGCGGGACAGGAAGTCTTGTATGGTCTGCTGCACGTTGCGTTCCCCAATACCGGTGCGCGCCGAAGCCGACCAGGGTCGGGATCAACGGGTGAACGAACAGGTACCAGAGACTTTGGGAGGCGCGGATCCGCGCGAAGGGTTGGATCGGCGCTTCCCCGGGAAGTAGCCGGGCCCGGTTGCCACCAGTGGATGGCGCGGTTGCAAGCGGTTCGGTGCCAGTACAGACTGAGAACCGCTCAGGAAAGGCGCGAAATTGTACCACTCTATGTAGTCGGTTCTGAAGTTTTCATGCCCCCGGGCGCGTACGCCGGGTCGGTTTCATGCGATCACAAAGGGGATCCCCATGCTGCAGCGCGTCATCATCGCCATCGACTTCTCGCCCGCTTCGGCCTCGGCCCTGGCGATTGCCCGCCAGCACTGCCCGGGGGCGAAGAAGCGGTTGCTCTATGTGATGAAGCCGTCGGACGTGGCCGGTCCCAGCTCTGCCGGTGCGTTCAGTGGTGCGGGCTCGTCGCCGCTGAACGCGAAGGACATGCGCAATGCTGCGGAGGAGAAGGTGCGTGCCCAGATGCAGGAGTGGGCCGAGGCAGACGACGACGTCGCCATCGCCGTGGGCAGCGCCCCCGAGGAAATTTCCCGCCACGCCGAAGAGTGGGGTGCGGACATGATCGTGATGGGGACCCGTGGGCGCAGCCAGATCTCCAACATGCTCTCCGGTTCTGCCACCGAGTGGCTGGTGCGCAATGCGCGCCTGCCGGTGCTGGTGGTGCACGACGTGCCGCTGTCCGACTCGATGAAGGAAAAGCTGCCGCCGGAAGGCGCCGTCGACTGAAGCGGCTCGCAGCCCTCCCGGCATGCAGAAGGCCCGCTTTCAGCGGGCCTTTCTCGTTCCTGCGGCATGCTCTCGCGATGACGGCTGGTCGGGCGTCAGCCCCCGGTCATGGACATGAAGCGCAGGACTTTCTCCGGGCGCTCGGAGAATTCGTGGCGTTCCGGCTTCAGGTTGATGGCCTGTACCACCAGGTCCTCCAGTTCCGAATCGGTGCAGCCCTCGCGCAGGTAGGGGCGCAGGTTCAGGCTGTGGTCGTTGCCGAGGCAGGTGTAGATGGTGCCGTCCACCGACAGGCGCACGCGGTTGCAGGTATCGCAGAAGTGCTGCGAGATCGGGGTGATGAAGCCGATGCGCACATCGGTATCCGGGATCTGCATGTAGCGCGCCGGGCCACCCCCGGGCATCACGCCGGGCACCAGGTTGTAACGCGGCTCCAGGCGGGCACGCACATCCTGCAGGTTCACGTAATGGCCCTCTTTCGCCTGGCGGCCCGTGTCGCCCATCGGCATGGTCTCGATGAAGCGCAGGGTGAAGCCGTGCTCGATGCAGAAGTCGACCATGTCCTCGACCTCCGGCTCGTTGATCCCGCCCATCACGACCATGTTGATCTTGATTGGGGCGAGGCCCGCGGCCTTGGAGGCCATCAGCCCGTCCAGCACCTTCTCCAGCTTGCCGCCGGTGATCTCCTTGAAGACCTCGGGCTTGAGCGAATCGAGGCTGACGTTGATCCGGTCGACGCCAGCATCCTTCAGCTCCTGCGCATGGCGCGCCATGCGCGTGGCGTTGGTGGACAGCGAGATATCGTCGATGCCGGGCAGGGCATTCAGGCGCGCGGCCAGATCCGGGAGGTTCTTGCGCACCAGGGGCTCGCCGCCGGTCAGGCGCACACGGCGGGTGCCGAGGCGACCGAAGGCGCCCATCACGCGCTCGATCTCCTCGAAGCTGAGCCAGTGTTCCGGCTCCTCGAAGTCGCGAAAGCCCTTGGGCATGCAGTAGAAACAGCGCAGATCGCAGCGATCGGTGACCGAGAGGCGCACGTATTCGATGCGGCGACCGAAGGCGTCGATCAGGGCGTTTCCTTCCGTGGGGGTGTCGGCGTGTTCCATTGGCGGGCCTGTGACGTCGAGTGGGGCGATATGTTCCGTGGTACACATCGTAGATCATTTTGCGGTCTTTGCCACATGAACGTGCAAATCATCTGTGGATTCGCGCCACAATAAAAAAAATCTTCACCCGATAATTCTGGTTTATCCGCAAATAGAAAAGACTCGTTGGCAGAATGTGTCCGCTCCGTCCACAATGCGCGATGCATAACTGAACCGAGATCACGAGGTCGCCCCCATGAGCGCGTTGCCCGAATTCGAAAAGCACGGCGAGCAGGAGATCAAGTACACCACCTGCTACATGTGCGCCTGTCGTTGCGGTATCAAGGTTACCGTCCAGGACAACAAGGTCCGCTACATCCAGGGGAATCGGCACCACCCGATCAACAAGGGTGTGCTCTGCGCCAAGGGCAACGCGGGGATCATGAAGCAGCAGTCCCCGGCGCGCCTGCACCAGCCGATGCGCCGCAAGCCGGGCACCGAGCGCGGTGCTGGCGAGTTCGAGCCGATCTCCTGGGACGAGGCGCTGGACACCCTGTCCGCGCGCCTGCAGAAGATCCGCGAGACCGACCCGCGCAAGCTGGCGTTCTTCACCGGCCGTGACCAGATGCAGGCCCTGACCGGCCTGTGGGCAACCCAGTTCGGTACCTACAACTGGGCGGCCCACGGTGGCTTCTGCTCGGTGAACATGGCCGCCGGCGGCCTGTACACCACGGGCTTCGCCTTCTGGGAATTCGGCGACCCCGACTGGGATCGCACCAAGTACCACATGCTCTGGGGTGTGGCGGAAGACCATGCCTCCAACCCGATCAAGATCGGGCTGGAAAAGCTCAAGCGCAGCGGCGGCAAGTTCGTCGCGATCAACCCGGTGCGCACCGGCTACCAGGCGATCGCCGACGAGTGGGTGGGCATCAAGCCCGGCACCGACGGCCTGTTCGCGCTGTCGATGCTGCACGTGCTGCTGAAGAACGACCAGTTCGACTGGGACTTCCTGGTGCGCTACACCAACGCCACCCAGCTGGTGGTACAGACCCCGGGCCAGAAGGGCGACGGCCTGATCCTGCGTGACGAGGCCGGCAACCCGCAGGTCTGGGAACTGGAGAAGGAGGCCTTCGTCGACGGCAGCCAGGTCGACATCAAGCCGGCCCTGTTCGGTGAGTACACCGCCCCGGACGGCCGCCCGGTCAAGACCGTGATGACCCTGCTGGCCGAACGTTACCTGGCGGACGAGTATTCCCCGGAGAATACCGCCGCGGTGACCGGCATCCCGGCCGAGCAGACCGAGCGCCTGGCGCTGGAGATGGCCCACGTCGCGTTCAAGGAGACCATCGAGCTCGACATCGAGTGGACCGACTCCTGGGGCCGCAAGCACGACAAGGTGTTCGGGCGTCCGGTGTCCATGCACGCGATGCGCGGCATCTCCGCGCACTCCAATGGATTCCAGACCTGCCGCGCGATCCACCTGCTGCAGATCATGCTGGGCTCGGTGGACTGCCCCGGCGGTCACCTGGCCAAGCCGCCATATCCGAAGCACATCCCGCCGGGCATCAAGCCGGCCAAGGAATGCGCCCCGAACACCCCGCTGAAGAGCCCGCCGCTCGGTTTCCCGACCGCGCCGGAGGATCTGGTCATCGATGACGACGGCAACCCGCTGCGCATCGACAAGGCCTTCTCCTGGGATGCGCCGGTGTCCAACCACGGCATGATGCACATGGTGGTGACCAATGCGGTCAACGCCGACCCGTACCCGATCGACACCCTGATCTTCTTCATGGCGAACATGTCGTGGAACTCCACGATGAACACCGCCGAAGTGATGGACATGCTGCGGTCCAAGGACGAGAACGGCGAGTACAAGATCCCGTTCCTGGTGGTCTCGGATGCGTTCAATTCCGAGATGGTCAGCTTCGCCGACCTGGTGCTGCCGGATACCACCTATCTGGAGCGCTACGACACCATCTCCATGCTCGACCGCCCGATCTCCGAGCCGGCCGCGGCGGCGGATTCCATCCGTCACCCGATCCTCGAGCCCGATCGCAACGTGCGGCCGTGGCAGGAGGTCATGGTCGAGCTGGCCGGGCGCCTGAAGTTCCCGGCGTTCACCAAGGACGATGGCAGCCGCAAGTTCTCGGACTACAAGGACTTCATCGTCAACTTCGAGAAGGAGCCGGGCATCGGCTTCCTGTCCGGCTATCGCGGCAAGGACGGCCAGAGCCACTTGCGCGGCGAGCCGAACCCGAAGCAGTGGGAGGCGTACATCGAGAACCAGGGGTTCTTCCTGTACCACCTGGCGCCGAACCAGCAGTTCTACCGCTACGCCAACAAGGACTACCTGGAGCTGGCCAAGCACGCCGGCTGGGTAGGCAAGACCGATCCGATCACGATCGAGATCTACTCCGAGACCCAGCAGCGCTTCAAGCTGGCCGGCCAGGGCCTGTACGACGGCCCGCAACCGACCAAGCAGGAGCACAAGGACCGGCTGACCCAGTACTTCGATCCGCTGCCCATCTGGCACAAGCCGCTGGAGCAGACCCGGATCGACGAGGACGAGTACCCGTTCTACGCGGTCAACCAGCGTCCGATGTTCATGTACCACTCCTGGGATTCGCAGAACGCCTGGCTGCGCCAGATCTGCGCCCAGAACTACCTGTACATGAACCGTCAGAAGGCGGAGTCCATGGGCATCGAGGATCTGTCCTGGGTGTGGCTGGAGTCGCACAACGGCAAGATTCGCGTGCAGGTCAAGCTGATCGAGGGCTGCGAGCCCAGCACCGTCTGGACCTGGAACGCCATCGGCAAGCAGAAGGGCGCCTGGGGCCTGAAGCCGGAGGCGAACGAGTCGCAGAAGGGCTTCCTGATGAATCACCTGATCAGCGAGCTGCTCCCGAAGAAGGGCGACCCGATCGACAACATCACCAACTCCGACCCGGTCACCGGGCAGGCCGCGTGGTACGACCTCAAGGTCAAGATCACCCCGGCCGGTCCCGACGAGCAGAGCGCCTGGCCGCAGTTCGACGAGGTGAAGGCCACGCCGGGCATGTCCGAATCGCCGGACCAGCTGCGCTACCACGCGCACAAGCCCGTGCACCTGAACCGCGACATCCGCGACGTGCTCACGCGCGGTTCGCTGGACGACGAGAAAAACTGATCCGGCCCGGTTCCGCGACGGCCTCAAGGCCATCGCGGGGCTTGCCCGCACGAACGATTTGAGGGAGTACCAACCATGCGACTTGGACTCGTAATCGACATGGACACCTGCGTGGGCTGCCATGCCTGCGCGGTGGCCTGCAAGCAGTGGAACACCAGCGGCACCACGGGTCCGCTGACCGACTATCGCCCCTACGGTGAGGACCCGAGCGGCGTGTGGTTCAACCGCATCCGCCACTACGAGGTCGGGGACTACCCCAACAACAAGACCGTCAACATCCCGATGTCCTGCATGCACTGCGAGCATGCCGACTGCGTGAATGTCTGCCCGACCGGCGCCTCCTACAAGCGTCCGGAAGACGGCATCGTGCTGGTCGATCAGGACAAGTGCATGGGCTGCAACTACTGCGCCTGGGCCTGCCCGTACGGCGCTCGCGAGCTCGACCGCGAAGACGGCGTGATGAAGAAGTGCACGCTTTGCGTGGACCGCATCTACGACGAGCAGCTGCCGCCGGAAGAGCGTCAGCCCGCCTGCGTCATCACCTGCCCGGCGCACGCGCGTTTCTTCGGCGACTTCGATGACGACGCCTCCGAGGTGAGCCGCCTGGTCCGCGAGCGTGGCGGCGTGAAGCAGATGCCCGAGCTTGGCTACAAGCCGGTCAACACCTATCTGCCGCCGCGGATCACCCGTTCCATCCCCACCGACGACGTGCGTGCCAACACGCTGATCACCTCGGTGAAGGACTGGGTCAACAAGATGGTGGCGCGCTAAGCGCGCCCGATCGGGGAGAGAAAACCATGCATCCGGCGTTTTCCGTCATTCTGTTTACTGTCATCTCCGGTGCGGGCTACGGCCTGTTCCTGTTGCTGGTGGCCTTCCATCTCGCGGGCATCGGTCCGGTCATGAGCCATGGCGAGCTGATCGCGCACGGGGTTGCGGCCCTGGGCATGATCACCGTCGGGCTCATGCTGTCCACGGGCCACCTGGCGAACAAGAAGAACGCCTGGCGTTCCTTCATGCGCTTCAAGACCTCCTGGCTCTCGCGCGAGGCGGTATTTGCCGTGCTGTTCTACCCGTTCGCCGCGATCTATGGCCTCGGCGTGCTGCTGCAGGGCCACGAAGTCGGTCCGTTGGCCGCAGTGGCTGGCGCCATCGCCGCCGTGCTGGCGGTGGTCACGCTGTTCTCCACCGGGATGATCTACGGCTGCCTGAAGACCATCCGCCAGTGGAACACCGCGCTGACCCCGGCCCCCACTGGGTGTGGCCACCGGCGCCGTCGCCTTCGCCGCCATTGCCAGTGTGTTCGGCAACGCCACCGCGATGCATGCGGGCGTGGCCATCGTGCTGCTGCTGATCGCCGGCGTCCTCAAGGGGATCTACTACTTCTGGATCTCCCGCGTGACCGGCCCGACCATCAACACCGCCACCACCTTCAACCGCGCGACCGTGCGCTTGCTGGATACCGGGCATACCGCCGGTACCTTCCTGACCGACGAGTTTGGCTACGATGCAGGCAAGAACACCACCGACACCCTGAAGATGGGCGTGTTCCTGCTCGCGTTCGGTACCCCGATCCTGGTGTTCGCCGCGATCCTGTCCGGCGTGCCGGCCATCGTGGCCTGGCTCGGCCTGGTCGCGGCCCTGGCGGGTGTGATCATGGAGCGCTGGCTGTTCTTCGCCGAGGCCCGGCACGTCGTGCGCTTGTACCACGGGGACCAGCACACCTGAGCCCCGCTGGCTGAAGTGGCACATCGAACGCCCGCCTTGCGCGGGCGTTTTCATGGGCGGCCGTCGTGGCCGCTGGCCGGCGGGCGCGGATGTCTTACTCGCGCTGCTTGTCCTGGCGCATGCCGTGGATGATGTAATAGCCCACGTAGCCAAAGAAGGCCACGATCCCCAGCAGGGTGATGATGGTCAGAATGCCNATGGGCGACTGGAACATGATTTCGGTCAGCATGAGGGTTCTCCTGAGGTCGCGTTGCACCTCTGAAGCTAGCGCTGCCCCGGGCTGTCGAATTTGATCCAGATCAAGGCAGTAGCCGATCGCCCCGGCAACCCTGTGCATCCAGTTTCGTGATGCAACTACGCACGTTTGCTGCCAGTCGGCCTATCATTAGAGCGAGCTGATGCTATGGGTGGTGCGCCATTGCCGGTGCACTGCTGCGACGAGGTCCCTTTGAAACACTGGTACACCATTCAATGCAAACCCCGGGAAGAAGCCCGCGCCGAGGCGAATCTCGACCGCCAGGGGTATCGCACGTTCCGGCCGCTGATCCGCCGGCCCATTCGCCGCGGGGGGCGTCGCACCGCCGTCACCGAGTCCCTGTTTCCGCGCTACCTCTTCGCACAGCTTTGCGAGGTCGCAGAAAACTGGGCCCCAATTCGCTCCACGCGCGGCGTGCTTGGTTTGGTGCGCTTTGGCTCCAGCCCGGTGCCGGTTCCCGAGCCGGTCATCGAGGGGATCCGCCTGCGCCTGGACCCCGAGAGCGGCTGTCTCGATCTTACCCGTGACAGTGACTTCGCCCCGCAGCAGCCGGTCACCATCACGGATGGGCCGTTCCAGGGGCGCGAGGCCTTGTTTCTCGCCCGTACCGGAGAAGAGCGCGTGATCGTTCTCATGCAGATCATGAGCCAGTGTCAGCAGGTCGAGCTGCCGGCTGCGGCCGTGGGGCCTGTTGTCTGATCGGGCAGTGCGAGGGCAAGGCGGTCGTCTGCGATGTGCAGAGACTGGGGATTGTCCGGGTGGGGCGGATCGGTTGTCCCGTTCAGCGGGCCTCGGCTGGAGAAGGGGCGTCCGGCCCCGGGATCCATCCGCATAACGAAGAAGGGCCCATACAATGGGCCCTTCTTCGTCGTCATGATGGCGCGCCCGGCAGGATTCGAACCTGCGACCCCTGCCTTCGGAGGGCAGTACTCTATCCAGCTGAGCTACGGGCGCAAGATCTGCAATGATACGGGCGCGAGCTTTGACGCGTCCAGCCATATTTGACCGCCACACTCGGTTTGTGGTCGTGGTTTGCATGATGCCCTATACTCTGCGCCCGATTTGCGCTTGATGCGCGAGGGCTTTCGAATAGCACACCACATGGCCGCTCAAGGCCGGGATCTCGGAGGGAGAGAAGTGGGAAATCAACCGATCAAGATGGACACCGGGAACAAGGTGTTGCTGTTTATTGCGTCCCTGGCCTTGCTGGGTACGGTCCTTTTCCTGGTGTCGCACCTGGCCGGCTGGCTTGCCGGCATGCAGGTGTCCCAGCCCGACACCGTGAGTGACGAGCGCGTCGCCCAGCGCATCGCGCCGATCGGTCAGGTGGTGTCCGGCCAGGTGGATAGCGCCGAGGAAGCCGCGGACCTGACCCCGGGCGACCTCTACTCGAACGTCTGCGCGGCCTGCCATGACACTGGTGTTTCCGGCGCCCCGCTCAAAGACGACACCGACGAGTGGAGCAATCGCCTGAACGACAAGGGCCTGGACACCCTGTTCGCCAACTCGATCAACGGCATCGGCGCCATGCCGGCGCGCGGTGGCGATCCCAGCCTGAGCGACGAGCAGGTGCGCGACGTGGTCGCCTACATGCTGGACGAGGCCGGGGTCGATCACGACTACGAAGGCAGTGATAACGGCAATGGCGATTCCGCCGCCGAAGACGCTGCCGGGGGCGAAGAGCCGGTCGCCACTACCGAGACTGGCGAAGCGGCGGCCGAAGAAGAGGCCGAAGCGGTTGCCGCCATCGCGGTTGAAGATGGTGATGCGGAGCGCGGTCAGTCGCGTTACAACACCTGTGTTGCCTGCCACGGTGCCCAGGGTCAGGGTACCCCGGTGTTCCCGAAGCTGGCCGGTCGTGATGCCGAGTACATTGCCGACAAGCTGGTGCGTTACCGCGCCGGCGAGACCGTTGGCGACCAGACCGCGCTGATGACGCCGAATGCGGCCAACCTGTCGGACGAGGACATCGCCGACCTGGCCGTCTACGTGGCGACCTTCGAAGACTGATCGTCCCCGTAGGAACGGCAGTACAAAACCCCGCCCAGGTATCGCCTGGGCGGGGTTTCTCTTTTGGTGCCTCCTATTGCGTGCGCCAGTGGTCCAGGGCGCGATAGCTCAGAGCCTCGGTCAGGTGCTGGGTCGCGATCGCCTTGGCGTCGTTGAGATCGGCAATGGAGCGCGCCACCCGCAGGATGCGGTGGTAGGCCCGCGCGGAGAGGCGGAAGCGTTCCGCAGCCTTGTCCAGCAGCTCCCGGTCAGCCGTGCCGAGGACGGCGTACCGGTCCAGGGCTGAGCCATCGAGTGCGCTGTTCAGTCCGTTCTGGCGCTCGCGCTGCACCTTGCGGGCCCGCGCGACGCGTTTCGCCACGGAGGCCGAGTCTTCGGATGCGTCGGCCGATCCGGCCAGGTCCCCGGGTGGGATGCGCGGGACCTCGATGGCCAGGTCAATCCGGTCGAGTAACGGTGCGGAAAGGCGCTTGCGGTGGCGGGCCCGCTGCTCCGGGGTGCATTCGCAGCGTTCGGCGAGGTCGCAATCGAAGCCCTGTGGGCAGGGGTTCATCGCACCGACCAGCTGGAAGCGGGCCGGAAACTCGGCCTGGCGGGCCGCGCGCGAGATGTGGATGACGCCACTCTCCAGCGGTTCGCGCAGTACGTCGAGCACCGAGCGGCTGAATTCGGTGAGTTCGTCGAGGAACAATACGCCCTGGTGCGCGAGTGAGATCTCGCCGGGGCGTGGTGTACTGCCGCCACCGACCAGCGCGACGCCCGAGGCGGTGTGGTGCGGGGACCGAAACGGACGCGCGCGCCAGTCCTGGCGCAGGTGCGAACTGCCGCGCAGGCTGTGGATGGCCGCGGTCTCCAGGGCTTCGGCCTCGTCCATTGGCGGCAGGATGCCGGGGATGCGCGCGGCCAGCATGGATTTGCCGCTCCCGGGTGGGCCGACCATCAGCAGGTGATGCCCGCCGGCGGCGGCGATCTCCAGAGCCCGGCGCGCCTGGTGCTGGCCGCGCACGTCGGCGAGGTCGGGGTGCGCGGGTGCGGACGGCTCGGGCGGGTGTGCCGGCACCAGGGCCTCGCGCCCCGCCAGCGCGGCGCAGACGGCGCTCAGGTGCGAGCCGGTGAGGACCCGGGCGCGGCTGGCGAGGGCCGCCTCCGCCCCATCCTCCGGGTTCACCACCAGCGCCCGCTCGGCGTCGGCTGCCGCAAGCCCGGCAGCCAGGGTGCCACCCACCGGGCGCAAGGTGCCGTCCAGCCCCAGCTCGCCGAGGAACTCGTGGTGCGCCAGCGCTGCGGCCGGGATCTGCTGGCTGGCGGCCAGGATGCCCAGCGCAATGCCGAGATCGAAGCGGCCGCCGTCCTTGGGCAGGTCGGCGGGGGCCAGGTTGACGGTGATGCGGCGCCGAGGGAATTCGAAGCCGCTGGTCTGGATCGCCGCGCGCACGCGGTCGCGGCTCTCGCGCACCGCGGCCTCGGGCAGGCCGACGATCTGGAAGGCGGGCAGCCCGTTGGCCAGGTGGGTCTCGATGGTGACCAGCGGGGCGTGAATGCCGTCGATGGCGCGGGCGTAGGCGATAGTGACGGGCATCCGTGCCCCTCCGTTCTGCCGCCCGGCATCCGTGCCCGGCGGGTGGATTCAGGTGGTGGTTACTGCGCGGTCTCGTCGCTCGGGCGGGCTTCCAGCGCGGCGACGCGCGCCTCCAGCTCCGCCAGGCGTTCGCGGGTGCGTTCCAGCAGGGTCACCTGGATGTCGAAGTCCTCGCGCGTCACCAAGTCCATGCGTTCGAAGCCGCTTTGCAGCGACGAGCGGACCTGGCGCTGCACGTCCTCCTGCATGTGGCGTACCGACTCCGGCAGGCTTTCGGTGATGCGGCGGGCGAGGTCGTCGAAGCGTTTGGAATCGATCATGCTGCAGTCTCCTGGCGCAAATGCTCGGTTGGGACCAGTGTAGCGCGGCGGGACGGGGTCGCGGCTACTGCGATGCCGACCGGCCGCCGTCCACCGGGACCACCTGGCCGGTGATGTAGGGCGCGTCCAGCAGCAGGAAGCGCACGGTACGCGCGATGTCCTCCGGGGTGCCCTCGCGCTTGAGTGCGGTGCGTTCAATCATTGCCTCGTGGGTGCCTGTGTTTTCGGCCTCCTCGGGGGCGAGGATCGCGCCGGGGGCGACGCCGTTGACCCGCACGTCCGGCCCCAGCTCGCGGGCGTAGGCCTGGGTCAGGGCCCACAGCCCGGCCTTGGCCGCCGAATACACCGGGTAGCCCTTGAGCGGGCGCAGGGCATGGATGTCGACGATATTGACGACCGCGCCCTGCTGACGCTGCAACGCCGGATTGCAGGCCTGGGTGAGGAAAGTCGGGGCCTTCAGGTTGGAGCCGATCAGGTCGTCCCAGCTCTGTGGGGTGATCTCGCCCACGGCGGTGGCGTAGAAGGTCGAGGCGTTGTTGACCAGGAAATCCAGGCGGCCCCAGGCCGCCTCGGCCTCGTGCGCCAGGCGTTCGATGGCCTCCAGGTCGAGGAGGTCGGCCTGCAGGGCGCGGGCGCTGTCCGGGCGCTCCGCGTTCAGTTCGGCGACGAGGTCTTCGGCATCCGTGCGCGAGCCGCGGTAGTGGATCAGTACCCGCAACCCGGCGGCGTGCAGCCCGCGCGCGATGGTTGCGCCGACCCGCCGGGCGGCCCCGGTGACCAGCACCACCCGTGCCTCCCCGGAAGTCGTGTCCATGCTGTCGGGTTGTACCTGCGCCACGCCTGCCCCCGGGTTGGTACCATTCGTCGTCATGATGCCGCCGAAACCTAGCACAAACGCCCCGGCCGATCCGGTGGCCGCCGATATCGCCCGGCGTCTGCACGCCTCCCTGCAACAGAGTGTCGTCGCCGGCGAGGGGTTCCTTCCGTTCGTCGATTACATGCAGGCCGCGCTGTATGCGCCGGGGCTTGGCTATTACGTGAACGGGGCGCACAAGCTGGGCGAGGGGGGCGATTTCGTCACCGCGCCGGAGCTGTCGCCCCTGTTCGGCGAGACCCTGGCGACCTGGCTGGCCCCGGTGTTGCGGGACGATCTGAACGGCACCGGGACACTGCTCGAATTCGGCGCCGGCAGCGGCCGGCTCGCGGGGGATGTGATCACCAGGCTGCGCGAACTCGGGGTGGCGTGGGAGCGCTACTGGATCGTCGAGGTCAGTCCGGACCTGCGGGCGCGGCAGCAGGCCCACCTCGAGGCTGCGCTTGAACCCGCGGAGTACGCCCGGGTGGCGTGGCTGGATGCCCTGCCGGAGGCCCCGTTGCGCGGCGTGGTACTGGCCAACGAGGTGCTGGATGCCCTGCCGGTGGAGCTCTTCCGCTGGCGTGAAGGCCGGGTCTGGCAGGTCGGGATCACGGCCGATGCCGCCGGCACCCTGAGCCTGGCCGAGCGCCCGGCCCCGCCCGGCCTCGCCGAGCCGGTGGCGCGGCTCCAGGCCGAGCATGGCCCGTGGCCCGAGGGCTACCTCTCCGAGTGGCGCCCGGCCCAGGCTGCGTGGGTGACCGCGCTGGCCGACTTCCTGGAGCAGGGGGTCGCCGTGATCGTGGACTATGGCTTTCCGCGCAGCGCCTACTACGCCCCGGAGCGTCACCAGGGGACGCTGGTGGGGTATTACCGCCAGCAGATGATCCAGGACCCGCTGGCCCATCCGGGCCTGATGGATCTGACCGCGAGCGTAGATTTCACCGGGGTTGCAGAGGCGGCGGACGCCGCGGGTCTCGACGTGCTGGCCTATGCTGCACAGGGCGAATTCCTGCTGGGGGCGGGGCTGCCAGGGCGTTTCGAGGCGCGCGTCGGCAGCGGCGAGGATGCCCGTGTGACCATGCAGGCCGCTCAGGCCGTGCGCATGCTGACGCTGCCCGGGGAGATGGGCGAGCGTTTTCAGGTGATGGCCCTGGGCCGCGATTGTGCACATCTGCCGCTGGACGGGATCCCGGATCGCCGGGGGCGACTGTGAGCGCTTGCCCCAACGCAATGGCGCGGACGCACAGGGGCTGCTTGGTGCGGCCCGTGAAACCCGGCATGCTTGCGCAATGATCGTACTGGGCATCGAGACTTCCTGCGACGAGACGGGTGTGGCGCTGATCGACGCGGACCGGGGCCTGCTTGCGCACCGGCTGTACAGCCAGACTGACCTGCACGCCGTCTACGGCGGCGTGGTGCCGGAGCTGGCCTCGCGCGATCATATCCAGCGGTTGCTGCCGCTGGTGCGCGCGGTGCTGGACGAGGCGGGCGTGGACGGCCACGACCTGGATGCGGTGGTCTACACCGGTGGGCCGGGGTTGCTGGGGGCGCTCCTGACCGGGGCCTCGGTGGCGCGCTCCCTGGCCTGGGGCTGGGGCATCCCGGCGCTGGCCGTGCATCACCTGGAGGGCCACCTGCTGGCGCCGTTTCTGGAGGATACCGGGCTCGATTTCCCGTTCCTGGTGCTGCAGGTCTCCGGCGGGCATACCCAGTTGATTCATGCGCGTGCCCTGGGCGACTACGACCTGATCGGCGAGAGCATCGACGATGCCGCGGGCGAGGCCTTCGACAAGACCGCCAAGCTGCTGGGGCTGGGCTATCCGGGTGGGCCGGCGCTCGCGCGTCTGGCCGAGCAGGGGCGCTCGGACGCCCTGCGCCTGCCGCGCCCGATGCTCGACCGCCCGGGGCTGGACATGAGCTTCTCCGGTCTGAAGACCGCGGTGCTGACCGCATTGAAGAAACAGGTCTACCGGCCGGAGGATGTCGCCCGCGCCTTCGAGGAAGCGGTGACCGACACCCTGGTGGAGAAGACCCGGCGCGGCCTGGAGCAAACCGGGGCCCCGGCGCTGGTGGTCGCCGGTGGCGTGGCGGCCAACACGACATTGCGCGCCGGGCTCAAGGCCATGGCGCAGCGTCAGGGGGTGCCAGTGTATTTCCCGCGGCCCGAATTCTGCACCGACAACGGGGCGATGATCGCGCTGGCCGGGCTGCGGCGACTGCAGGCCGGCCAGGTGACGGAAACCGGGGCGCCGGTGGTGGCGGCGCGGGCGCGCTGGCCGCTGGCGGAGCTGGCGCCGCCCGCGGTGGCATGAAGGGGGCTGCGGATGGGGCTGTAAACCCGTCCGCAGGCCGAAGGGTTATTCCTTTGGCGCCGCCGGGGCCTTGTCCTTCTGGCCGATCCGCGATTCCTCCCCGCGCATCAGGCGGCGGATGTTGCTGTCGTGACGGATGAACAGGATCACGCTCATCAGGGCCACGGCGGCACTGATCCAGTGGTCCATGCCCAGCAGGACCATGTACACCGGGGCCATGCCGGCGGCGACCAGGGCAGCCAGCGACGAATAGCGCCAGATGGCGGCAACGACCAGCCAGGTGAGCAGGACCAGGCCGCCGACCAGCGGGCTGATGGCGAGCATCACGCCCAGCGCGGTGGCCACGCCCTTGCCGCCCTGAAAGCGGTAGAACACCGGGAACACGTGCCCGAGGAAGGCGGCCAGGCCGATCAGGCCGATCGCCCAGCCGGGGAACAGGTCCAGTTGCAGGGCGACGAACACCGGCAGCCAGCCCTTGCCGACATCCCCGATGAGCGTGATGATGGCCGCCGTCTTGCCGCCCGAGCGCAGTACATTGGTGGCGCCGGGGTTCTTCGAGCCGGTGGTGCGCGGGTCCGGCAGGCGCAGCAGCTTGCTGACCAGAATGGCCGTGGAAAGCGATCCAAGTAGATACGCGATGATGATGCCGATTGTGATGCCCATGAGCGGTCAGCCTGCCTGCGCGGATTGGCGAGAGGATTCGACCGCACATGATACGCAAGCCGGTGGCCGCCGTTCAGGGCGCTGACGTGCCTGCCGCGCAATCGCAGGGCGGTGCTCCGACGCTGGTGCTCCTGCATGGCTGGGGCTTCTCCGGCGCGGTGTGGGCGCCGCTGCGGGCCGCGCTCCCGGGTGCGACACGAGTGCTGGCGCCAGACCTGCCCGGGCACGGGGCCGCCGGTGATGGCGAGATGCTGGCGGATGCCGAGCGTACCGCGGCGGCGTTGATCGCTTCGCTGCCAGCGGATGTCGAGTGTCCGGTGTGGGCGGGCTGGTCCCTGGGCGGTCTGGTCGCGCTGGCCGCCGCGCGCCAGTGGTCGGGGCCCCAGGGGCTGCTGCTGATCGGGGCCTCGCCGCGCTTTGCGAAGGCCGACGACTGGCCGGCGGCCCTGCCCCCGGCCGAGCTGGAAGATTTTCGTGCAGCCCTCGGGGGTGGTCGCCGGCGGCTGGAGCGCCGTCTGGCGATGCTCTGTGCACGTGGCAGCCAGGATGCCGCTTCGCTCGCCCGCCGGCTGGTGGTGCAGTTACAGGCCGCTCCAGCCTCGCCCGAGGGCCTGGAGGCCGGCCTCGCGCTACTGGAGGCGGCGGATCTTCGGTCCGTCTGGGCGGGCCTGGAGGCGCCGGCGGCAGCCTGGCTGGAGGCGGGCGATGCGCTGGTGCCGGCCGCCGTGGCGGACGATCTGCACGGGCTGCAACCCGCCAGTCGGATCGTCCGCGGCGTGGGCGGCCACGCGGAGTGGTTCGCGCGCCCGCAATCCTTGGCCGGTTTGGTCGTCGAGTTCTTGAATCAGTGCAGCGCAGGGAAATCCGCATGAGCCGATCCGACAGTTTCGATCTCGACAAGGCGCGGGTCCGCGAGGCCTTCGCGCGGGCGGCTTCCACCTACGAGGAGCACGCAGTCCTGCAGCGCGAGGTGCAGGAGCGAATGCTGGGGCGGCTGGACTGGGTTCGCATGCAGCCGGAGCAGGTCGTGGATCTCGGCTGCGGCATCGGCGAGGCCCTGGATCACTTGAGCCGCCGCTACCGCAAAGCCCGCCTGGCCGGGGTCGATTTCGCCCCGGAGATGGTCGCGCGGGCGCGCCGCCGCGGGCGCTGGCTGCGCCGGCCGCAGGTGGTCTGCGGCGATCTCGAGGCGCTGCCGCTGGCGGAGCAGTCCTTCGACCTGGCGGTTTCCAGTTCCGCCCTGCAGTGGTGCGCCAGCCTGGATCAGGCCTTCATGGAGGTGCGGCGCATCCTGCGCCCGGGCGGGCTGTGGATGTTCACCACCTTCGGTCCCGACACCCTGCGTGAGCTGCGGGCCGCCTTCGCGGCGGTGGACGGTGGGGCGGGGACGCATGTGAACGCCTTCATGGATATGCACGACATTGGCGATGCCCTGGTGCGCGCCGGGTTTGCCGATCCGGTGATGGATCAGGAGGCGCTGACCCTGACCTACCCGGATCTCAACGGGTTGATCCGCGACTTGCGCGGCGTTGGCGTGCGCAATGCCCTGTCCGGGCGCTCTCCCGGATTATTCGGTCCTCGTCGCCTGCGCGCCGTGGCCGAGGCCTACGCGCGGGAGTTTGGCGTCGACGGGCGCCTGCCGGCGACCTGGGAGGTGGTCTATGGTCATGCCTGGGTGCCGGACGCACCGCCGCCGTCGCGTCCCGCGGGTCGCGTGATCCCGGTGCAGCCGGTTCGTTGATCTGGATCAAACCTTTCCGACCCGCAGGCCTCGCCTGCGCGCGCATGAAGAATGTATTCTTGCTCTGGTCAAAAGTTCCGCCGATCGCGCTTAATATCCGAGTGAGATAGGCGGTATTGGTTTTTTGTGGGCCCGGAATGGGGTAGAGTTCTCGCCCCCGAACGATCGGGACATCCGTGTTCCCCGCAGCAAGGTGGAAAAGTCATGTCACAAGCAGCCACTACGGCGGGTGCCGCACCCGCAGCGTCAGTCGCGACTTCCGAGCAGTACAATTACGCGATCATCAAGCGGTTCGCCATTGCCGCCATCCTCTGGGGTGTGTTTGGCATGGCGGCGGGCGTCTGGATCGCTTCGCAGCTGGCGTTCCCGTTCCTGAACTTCGATATCGCGCAGATCACCTTTGGGCGTTTCCGCCCGGTCCATACCTCGGCCGTGATCTTCGGGTTCGGGGGTAATGCGCTGTTTGCCACTTCTTATTACATCGTTCAGCGAACCTGCCAGACGCGCCTGTGGAGCGACTCCATGGCGAGCTTCACCTTCTACGGGTGGAACCTGGCGCTGATCCTGGGCGTGATCACCTACATGATGGGGATCACCCAGGGCCGCGAGTACGCCGAGTTCAACTGGCAGATCGACATCATCATCCTGGTTGTCTGGGTGGCTTACTTCATGGTCTTCCTGATGACCCTGCTGCGCCGGAACCAGCCGCACATCTACGTGGCGAACTGGTTCTTCATGGCCTTCATCCTGGCGACCGCGCTGCTGCACGTCTTCAACAACATCCAGGTGCCGGTGGGTCTGTTCCACCCGCATTCCTACTCCATCTTCTCTGGGGTGCAGGATGCGATGACTCAGTGGTGGTACGGCCATAATGCGGTGGGCTTCTTCCTGACCGCGGCCTTCCTCGGGATGATGTACTACTTCGTGCCGAAGCAGGCCGGGCGTCCGATCTACTCGTACAAGCTGTCCATCATCCATTTCTGGGCGCTGGTCTTCCTGTACATGTGGGTGGGCGCGCACCACCTGCACTGGACGGCCCTGCCGGACTGGGTCTCCACCCTGGCGGCGACCTTCTCCATCCTGCTGCTGCTGCCTTCCTGGGGTGGCATGATCAACGGCATCATGACCCTGTCGGGCGCCTGGGATAAGCTGCGCACCGACCCGATCATGCTGTTCCTGATCACCGCGCTGGCGTTCTACGGCATGGCGACCTTCGAAGGTCCGATGATGTCGCTGAAGAGCGTGAACGCGCTGTCGCACTACACCGACTGGACCGTGGGCCACGTGCATTCCGGTGCGCTGGGCTGGGTGGCGATGATCACCTTCGGCTCCCTGTACCACCTGATGCCGCGTCTGTGGAACGTGAACCTGTACAGCCTGAAGCTGGTGTACGTACACTTCTTCCTGGCGACCATCGGGATCGTGCTGTACATCACCGCGATGTGGGTGGCCGGTATTGGTCAGGGCCTGATGCTGCGCGCCTTTGACCAGTACGGGAACCTTGCCTACACCTTCACCGAGTCGGTGGTGTTCCTGCACAAGCCGTACGTGGTGCGCGCCATCGGAGGCGGGTTCTTCCTCGCCGGCATGCTGATCATGGCGTTCAACATCGCGATGACCGTTCGCTCGGGCATCAAGGCCGAGGCCCGCGAGGCCCAGGCCGCGTCCGCCGAAGCCCGCACGGCCTGATTAGGGAGAGACTAGATCCATGAAGCATGAAAGCGTCGAAACCAATGCCGGTCTGCTGATCATCCTCACCCTTGCGGTGATCAGCGTCGGGGGCCTGGTCGAGATCGTGCCGCTGTTCTATATCGACGACACGATCGAAGAAGTGGACGGTGTCCGGCCGTACACCCCGCTGGAACAGCGCGGGCGTGACATCTACGTCCGCGAAGGTTGCTACACCTGCCATTCGCAGATGGTGCGCCCGTTCCGTGACGAGATGCTGCGCTATGGCCATTACTCGCTGGCGGCCGAATCGCAGTACGACCATCCGTTCCAGTGGGGCTCCAAGCGCACCGGTCCGGACCTGGCCCGTGTGGGTGGCAAATACTCCAACGAATGGCAGGTCCAGCATCTGATTGACCCGCAGTCGCTGGTGCCGGAGTCGATCATGCCGGGCTACCCCTGGCTGGCGACGACCCCGCTGAACTACTCCGACATCGAAGCTCGGATGATCGCGCTGAAGCGGGTTGGTGTGCCGTACTCGCTCACCGACGAGGAGTACGAGGCCAACGTCGAGCGGTTCGGCGCGGAACACGCCCGGATGTTCGATATTCGCGACGCCGAGGACAACCTGGTTGGCCAGGCTCAGGCCGAGAACTTCGACGGTAACCCCGGGACCATCACGGAGATGGATGCGATCGTCGCCTATCTCCAGGTCCTCGGGACCATGGTCGACTTCAGCGAATACGACGACGGGCACTTTGCCGAATTCCGGTAAGGAGGAGCGGGCGCCACAATGATGGGACTTTGGGAATGGATTACGGACATGGGCAACAGCAAGATCGTCGCGCTGTTGCTGTTCATGAGCACCTTTATCGGTGTGGTGATCTTCCTGTTTTCCAATCGTCGCCGCGCCCAGAAGTTCGAGACGTATCGCTACATTCCTCTGGATGACGATGATTCACATCGGGAGCCCGTGGCCCGGCGTGACAAAACCGAGAGTGACGAGCAATGAGCACACAGGACAACCGCGATAAGGACCAGAAGAACCAGGTCGAGACCACTGGGCACGTCTGGGACGGGAACCTCCAGGAATACAACAACCCGCTCCCGCGCTGGTGGCTGTGGGGTTTCTACGCCACGATCGTGTTTGCCGTGGTGTACTGGCTGATCTACCCGGCCTGGCCGATCGGTGACAGCTTTACCAAGGGCTTCAACACCATCACCTTCGAGCAGGGTGGCGAAGAGCGCACGATGCACTGGAACACCCGTGCGCTGCTGGCCAAGGACATGCAGACCGGCACCTACGCGGTGCGTCAGCGCGAGATGCTTGAACAGGTGGCGGCCCAGGATTACGAAACCATCCTGCAGGACGCCGAGAGCATGAGCTTCGTCAACGCCTACGCCCAGGGTTCCTTCGGCACCTGGTGTGCCGCCTGCCATCAGGTTGGCGGTGCCGGCGTGGTCGGGCAGTACCCGAACCTGCGCAACGACCACTGGAAGTGGGGTGGCACCGTGGAGCAGATCGAGGAAACCCTGCACCAGGGTCGCCTGGGCTACATGCCGGGCTACCGCGACACCCTCGACGGCGACCAGCTCAACCAGGTCGCAGCGTACGTGCTGTCGCTCAACGGCTACAGCGTCGACCAAGGTGAAGCGGACGCCGGCGAACGCATTTTCACCGGTACCGACGGCGGCTGCTTCCAGTGTCACGCCATGGATGGCCAGGGCCTGGCCTCCCAGGGTGCTCCCAACCTGACCAATGATCTCTGGGGTCTGGTGGACGTGCGCGGTGCGGAAAGCGATAGCGAGCGCCAGCGTCTGGTGGCGAACTTCATTCGCAACGGCGCCCAGCGCGAGATGCCTGCGTTCGGGGATCGTCTGTCCGATGCCGAGATCAAGATGCTGACGGCCTACGTGCATTCGTTGGGTGGCGGGCAGTAAGCGCGAATCTGTTGACCGTATGGTGAGCCCCGGGGCCGGGCGCTCGCCGCGATAACTACAGGGGTGCCCGCCGGGTTGTTTGACGCCCGAGGGCGCCCCTGCTTTTTTGGAAGGAACCCGATCCCAGGGCGCGCCTTGCGGCCGCCCCACTCTGCCGGATTGAACTCCGGGAGGTTTTGATGTCCCAGGCCCAGCCGTTGTACGAGGCACGCATCCCGATCCATCCGCGGTCGGTCAAGGGGCGTTTCCGCAATCTGAAGACCGGCATCCTGTTGCTCGCCTACGGTGTGTTTTTCGGCCTGCCCTGGGTTCGCTGGGAGCGCGAATACGGCCCCAATCAGGCGGTCTTGTTCGACATCCCGGGCCGGCAGTTCCACATCTTCGATCTTGTCGTCTACCCGCAGGACATCTTCTGGTTGGCCGGTTTCCTGCTCGTGGCCGCCTTGCTGCTGTTTTTCGTCACGGGCGTCGCCGGACGGGTGTTCTGTGGCTATTTCTGCTTCCAGACCCTGTGGACCGACGTCTTCATGTGGCTGGAGCGCAAGATCCAGGGTGAACGGCCCGCCCGCCTGCGCCTGGCCAAGCAGCCCTGGACTGGCGAAAAGCTGTTCAAGTACGGGTTGACCCACCTGTCCTGGCTGCTCGTGGCCTTTGCCACCGGGCTCGGTTTCATCCTGTACTGGGGGAACGCCCCCTCGATCGTGAGCGACTTCTTTACCGGTCAGGCGGTCTACGCGGCCTACCTGACTGCAGGCATCCTGACGGCCACGACCTACACCTTTGCCGGATTGGCGCGCGAACAGGTGTGCACCTTCATGTGCCCCTACGCCCGGTTCCAGAGCGTGATGTTCGACCGCGACACCATGATCGTGTCGTATGAAGAGGCGCGCGGGGAAGGTACCGCCGGGCGCTCCAAGGTCAAGGCCGGTCTGAAGACCCGCGAGGAACGCCAGGCCGCCGGGGTGGGTGACTGCATCGACTGCGGCTACTGCGTGCAGGTGTGCCCGACGGGCATCGATATCCGCGACGGGCTGCAGTTCCAGTGCATCCACTGCGCACTTTGTATCGATGCCTGCGACACCATCATGGACAAGCAGGGCTGGCCCCGCGGCCTGATCACCTATACCTCCGAGCGCGAGCAGGAGGGCGGGAAGACGCATGTCCTGCGGGGCAAGACCCTTGGCTACGGGGCCGCCGTGCTGATCGTGGTCGTGGCGCTGGTCGGCAGTATTCTCGGGCGCCCGCCGGTGGACGCCAACGTCAACCAGGTGCGCCAGCCGCTCTACGTCCAGATGTCCGATGGCCGGACCCAGAATGGCTACGAGATCCGCCTGAACAACACCGCGGATCGGGAGCTGGACTTCGAGATCGGCCTGGCGGGGCTGGAGGGCGCCGAACTGGATCTGGGCCAGGTGGAACGCATCCGTCTGGAGCCCGGTGAGCGGCTGACCGTCGTGGCGCGTGTGCGCCACGACGTGCCCGCCGGTACTCCCTCGCCGCAGCCTTTCCGCTTCGTGATCACCGACCGCGAGGGCCATATCGAACCGCTCGAGGTGACCTCGCAGTTCAGTCACCGCTAGCAAGCGTTGCCGTCAGCCACCGGCGAAGAAACAGTAACCGAGCTGCCGGAACTCGCGCGGCACACCGCAAGCGCCTAGCTTGCGTTCACGCAGGAAACGAAGAAAAGCATATGAGCAATCTCGTCATTACCCTCGGCATCGGCAGTGCGGCACTGGCCATCCTGTTCGCCCTGATCTACCGCTTCACGCGTTTCAAGGCCTACAGCACCTCGGCCGTCGTGGTCGCGCTCATGCTGTTCGTGTTTATCCCTTACTCGATCCTGACCTGGCAGGGGGCGGACGTCTTCGCCATTCACCTGGCGCTCTACATCATCGTGCCTTACGGCCTGGGGATCGTCTTCACCCAGAAGGAGGCCGAGGTCGAGAGTGGTGGCAAGGGCAAGATTGGGCGTCTGCACTGGGCCCCGTTGGTATTGGTCGGTTTCTTCACCATGGTCGCTTCGGTGCAGGCGGTCCTGATCACGCTCGCCCATAACGGGATGCCGCAGCAGTTCATTGGCTCGATCCTGCCGGAGCCGGAGAACCGGGCCGAGCGGGTGACCTCCGCCTTCCCCGGCACCGTGGCCGGCATGGAGAGCCGCAAGCAGGCGCTCGCCGTGCACCGGGTCTCGGATCTGCAGGAACAGCGACAGAAGGGCTGGCAGGTGCGTCAGGGCTGGGTCGACCGACCCACCGAGGGCGAGACCGCCACCCTGCAGGTCGAGGTGCGGGATGCGGACGGCGAGCCTATCGACGATGCCAGCATCCGCGGGCTATTCATGTGGCTGGCCGACGAACGTCGAGACCAGGGCTTCGAGATGCAGGCGACGGGCGAGGGCATGTATCAGGTCGAGATAGCGCTGCCGGCACCGGGGCGCTGGGATCTGCGCTTCCAGGTCCAGCACGATGGGCAGCTTCTGGAGCAACAGGCACGCACCCGCGTGCGTAGCGCCCAGCCCGGCTAGCTCCCGCCGCTCCCGCCGTGGCGCTCGCGTCCGACTCGCAGGGCCCGGCAACGCCCGAGGCCGAGGCCCGTTGTTTCCACTGCGGCCTGGAGGTGCCGGCAGGCGCCTGCTACCCGGTGACGTTCGAGGGCCGCGAGGAACCCACCTGCTGTCCCGGCTGCCAGGCCGTGGCCGGCGCGATCATCGAGCGTGGCCTGGGGGCCTATTACCATCACCGTGATGCCCCCCCGGCGGACACCGGCAGCCCCCTGATCCCCGACGAGCTCCGCGAGCTCGAACTGTTCGATCACCCCGGCGTCCAGCAACAGTTCGTCGCGCCCGCCGGCGCAGAGGGCGACCGCCGTGAGGCCGCCCTGATGCTCGAGGGCATCACCTGTGCGGCCTGCGTATGGCTGAACGAGCGTCATGTCCAGGCCCTTCCGGGCGTGGAGAGCTTTCGCGTGAATTACTCCACCCATCGCGCGCAGGTCGTCTGGGACCCCGCGCGGATCGCCCTGTCGGATATCCTCAAGGCGATCCGCGACATTGGGTACCACGCCCATCCCTACGACCCCGGCACCCGCGAGCAGGCGATCGCCCGCGAACGGGGCCTCGCCTTGCGCCGGATCGCCGTTGCCGCCCTGGGGATGATGCAGGTGATGATGCTGGCCGTGGCGCTCTGGCTGGGCGCCGAGGACACCGAGCACGAAGACCTGCTCCAGTTCATGCGCTGGGTGGCGGCGGCGCTGACCACGCCGGTCGTCCTGTATTCCGCGATCCCGTTCTATCAAAGCGCCTGGCGCGACCTGCGCCATCGCCAGCTGGGGATGGACGTGCCCGTGAGTCTGGCGATCATCGTGACCTACCTGGCCAGCCTGTACGCGGTCATCCTCGGGACCGGCGAGCACGTCTATTTCGAATCGGTCGTGATGTTTGTCTTCTTCCTGCTCACCAGCCGCTATCTGGAGCTGATCGCGCGCCAGCACGCCAGCCATGCCATTGACCGCCTGGATCGCCTGGTTCCCGCCATCGCCAATCGTCTGGATGCAGCCGGGCGCGTCGAGGCGGTCCCGGTCGGCGAGCTGGTGCCGGGGGATCGGGTACGTGTTCGCCCGGGCGAGACCATGCCCACGGACGGCGTGGTGTGCGAAGGCGAGTCGACGGTTAATCGTGCCCTGTTGACCGGCGAGCCCGAGCCGCACGCGGTGCGCATCGGGGATCCCGTGACCGGCGGG
>SL_7KL_010_BRINEDRAFT_10000185_pt1 | contig 27922 bp, 23 predicted proteins | sample SodLak_010_BRINE_FD_10663 | JGI IMG/M metagenome (IMG submission 10663)
GCGATGTGCCCGCCCGGTCCAGTTCGCCCGCGCGCCTGCCCGCGCCCGACAGCTGGCCCGAAAGCGACCGGCTGGAGGACTGGCAGCTTGGCCGCGCGATGGATCGCGGCGCGGGCGTGGTGCAGGCGCATCTTTGCGTGGGCGAACGTGCCGCGCAGGACCGTTTGGCGCTGTTTGCGCGCGACCGGATCGCGGAATATGCGCAGGCGCGCGATCAGATGGGGCGGGATGGCTGTTCCGGCCTGTCGGAAAACCTGACCTATGGCGAGATCAGCCCGCTTGCGCTGTGGCATTCCGCCCGACGCGCCATGGAAGAGGGCAAGCCGGGGGCCGAGACATTCCTGAAGGAAGTGGTCTGGCGCGAATTCGCCTATCATTTGATCTATCACACCCCGCATATCACGCAGCAAAGCTGGCGCGCAGGGTGGGAGCGGTTTCCCTGGCAGGATGAGGATCGGGATACGCTGCGCTGGAAACAGGGGCGCACCGGCATCGAGATCGTCGATGCCGCGATGCGCGAGCTATATGTGACGGGCCGGATGCATAATCGTGCGCGGATGCTGGTGGGCAGCTACCTGACCAAGCATATGCTGACGCATTGGCGCGTGGGGCAGGACTGGTTTGCCGACACGCTGGTGGATTGGGACCCGGCGGCGAATGCGATGGGTTGGCAATGGGTGGCGGGGTCGGGGCCGGATGCCTCACCCTATTTCCGCATCTTCAACCCCGATACGCAGGCGGAGAAATTCGACGCCGATGGCAGCTATCGTCGCCGTTGGCTGGCCGAGATCTCGCGCGACCCGCCCGATACGGCGCGCGCCTTTTTCGATGCCTGCCCCCGATCCTGGGGGCTGCGCGCGGGCATGGCATATCCCGATCCGGTGGTGCCCCTGAAAGAGGGGCGCGACCGGGCGCTGGACGCATATCAAACGCGGCAAACCGCGTGAACAAGGACAGGTGAAGAATGCGTGATCTTGATGTAGGCTCTGGCGTCATGGAGGGCGCGATCATGACACTGGACGGGCAGGGCGCATTGCCGCGGTATTTCCGGCAGGTCTTTGCCAAGGCCGGAAAGATCAACAAGGGGCGGCTGGATATCCGTCTGCCCGACGGGCGGTGTTTTCGCGTCGAGGGGCAGGCGCCCGGTCATGTGGCCGAAATCGCCATCCATGATGATGATGTCTTTGCCCGCGTCCTGCGCGAGGGCGATATCGGCATTGCCGAAAGCTATATGGAGGGCGGCTGGAGCAGCCCTGACCTGCAGGCCTTCATGGATCTGGTCAATGACGATAACCCCGCGCTTTATGACGATGTGATCGCGTCAAAGCTGGTGCGGATTGTCGAACGGCTGCGCCACTGGCTGCGCGGCAATTCCAAGGGGCAGGCGCGCAAGAATATTTCTTATCATTACGATCTGGGCAATGAGTTCTACAGCCTGTGGCTGGATGACAGCATGACCTATTCCTCGGGCCTGTTCACCACCGGGCAGGAAAGCCTGGAAGCCGCGCAGGAAGCGAAATATGCCGCCATGGTGGACCGGATGGGCGTGCAGCCCGGCGATCATGTGCTGGAGATCGGCTGCGGCTGGGGTGGCTTTGCCGAATATGCGGCAGGCCAGCGCGGATTGCAGGTCACGGGGCTGACGATCAGCCAGGCCCAGCATGATTACGCGGTGGAGCGTCTGGCGCGCGCGGGCCTGTCCGACAGGGTCGAGATCCGGATGCAGGATTACCGCGACACGCAAGGCCAGTTCGACGGCATCGCCTCGATCGAGATGTTCGAGGCCGTGGGCGAGGCCTATTGGCCGCGCTATTTTCAGGCCGTGCGCGAGCGGCTTCGCCCCGGCGCGCAGGCGGTCATCCAGATCATCATGGTGCCTGATGCGCGCTTTCCGACCTATCGCAGCTATGTCGATTTCATCCAGAAATACATCTTTCCAGGCGGCATGCTGGGCGCGCCGACCCCTGTGCGGCAAGCGGCCGAGGCGCAGGGGCTGGAATACCGCACCACCCATGATTTCGGCGAAAGCTACAGCCAGACCCTGCGCCGCTGGAATGCGCTGTTTCAGCAGCATTGGCCCGAGATTGCCGCCATGGGCTATGACGCGCGGTTCAAGCGGATGTGGGAATATTACCTGACATCCTGCGCGGGTGCCTTTCACAGCGGTGTGTGCGATGTCACACAGCTTGTGCTGCGTCGCCCTGTCGGGTGACAGGCGTGTTGCCTTGGCCCAGCCTGCTGCCTATGCTGCCCGACAGGCAGTCACGAAAGAGGCAGGCATGCCCACCTTTACCCGTCTTGCGGCACTGGTCTGTTTCGGGCTCGCCGCGCTTTATGCCGGATTTGAGTATTACACGCTTTATGACGAACCGCCCCGCTCGGCCAACGGGATCGTGTTTCTGGCGCTCGTGTCAGCCTCTGTCGGATGGGGCTTTGTCGGCCGCAGGCTGGGGGCGGGGCTGTTCAAGAATTTCACGCTGGTCATTCAGGGCTTTATCCTGACGCTGATCCTCTCCTTCATTCTGCTGGGGTTCTACAATGCCTTCACCATGGGCTATAACCTGCGCTACCGCTCGCTGAATGAGGCGTTCGAGGGGTTCTTCGATGTCACGATCGCGCATCTGACCCGCATGAACGCGCCGGGTTTCCTGTTGCTGCTGCTGGGGCTGTCGGTCGCGATCACACTGGTGGTGTCGCTGGTGTTCTGGCTGAGCGAGAGGCGCAGGCTCGGGCAATGACCAAAGCTGTCTTTCTGTTCGGGCGTCTGATGGACGACGCATTGCGCGCGGCGGTGCTGGGGGGCGATCTGCCTGTGCAGCCTGCGGAATTGCCCGGCCATGCGCTTTGCGCGCCCGCCACGCTGGCCGGGGGCGCGGGGCTGCGCCCCGCGTCCGGCACCCATGTTGCGGGGGGGCTCGTCCAACTGGCCGCGCCCGCGCTGGCGCGGCTGGACCGCTATCTGGGCCTGCGCGCGATGCGGGACCTGTTGCTGACTGTCACCACGGCCAAGGGCGAGATTTCCGCGCGCGCCTATGCGCCCTTGGGCGACGGCACCGGGCCATGGGCCTTTGCCGACTGGCAGGCGCGCCATTCTGCGGTCGAGCGGCGTGCCTGGGATGAGATGCAGGCGCTGGCGCGCACCCATTCGCCTGAGGCGTTGCAGGCACGTTACCCGATGGCGCTGGCGCATGCGGCCTCGCGCCTGCGGGCCGAAGCGGAGCCGCAGCCAGCCAGCCTGCGCGGCGCATGGGGCAGGAGGGATATCCGCCCGCTGCGCGAAACCCGCCCCTATGCGTGGTATTTCGCCGTGGCCGAAGATGACCTGCAATTCCGCCAGTTCGATGGCGGTTGGAGCAATGAGGTCAAGCGCGCGGCCTTTGTCATGAGCGATGCCGTCACTGTGCTGCCCTATGACCCGGCGCGCGATGCGGTCATGCTGGTGGAACAGTTCCGTTATGCCCCCTGGATACGCGGCGCGCAGAACGCCTGGTCGCTGGAGCCGATTGCCGGGCGGGTCGATCCGGGCGAATCCCCGCCCGAGGCCGCGCTGCGCGAGGCGCAGGAAGAAGCGCGCCTGACCCTTGCCCCCGAGGCGCTGCTACCCATCGGCAATTGCTACCCCTCACCCGGCGCGGTGACGGAGTTCCTGTATCAGTATGTCGTGCTGTGTGATCTGCCCGACGGGGCCGAGGGCGTCGCCGGGCTGGATGGCGAGGCAGAGGATATCCGCAGCCACATCCTGCCCTTTGACCGCCTCATGGCGCTGGTCGAGGCAGGCGAGGTGCAGAACGGCCCGCTACTGCTGAGCAGCTATTGGCTGGCCGCCAACCGCGCGCGGCTGCGGCAGGACGCATGAGCGCGAATCAACCCCCCGTATGGCTCATGTGCCGAAGGGTCTGGCCCGCGACTTTCTGGCGGGAATAGTCGAAATCATGGCCTTTGGGCTTGCGCGCGATGGCCGCGCGGATGGCTGCTTCTAGCGCGGCATCATCGCCTGAGGCGCGCAAGGGCGCGCGCAGATCGGCCATATCCTCCTGCCCGAGGCACATATACAACTCGCCCGTGCAGGTCAGCCGCACGCGGTTGCAGCTTTCGCAGAAATTATGCGTCAGCGGCGTGATGAAGCCGATCTTCTGGCCCGTCTCTTCCAGCCGGACATAGCGCGCGGGCCCGCCCGTGCGCTCGGCCAGATCGGTCAGGGTATAGCGCTCTGCCAGCTGGGCGCGCAGGTCGGATAGCGGCCAATACTGGTCCAGCCGGTCCTCGCCGCCGATATCGCCCATGGGCATGACCTCGATAAAGGTCAGGTCCATGTCGCCTTGTGCGCACCAGTCCACCAGATCGAACAGCTCGGCCTCGGTCTCGCCCTTGAGCGCGACCGTATTGATCTTGACGCGCAGCCCGGCCTCTTGCGCGGCCGCAATCCCGTCGAGGACCTGCGCCAGCCGCCCCCAGCGCGTGATGCGCGCGAATTTCGCCTCATCCAGTGTATCAAGCGAGACATTGACCCGCCGCACCCCGCATTCCGCCAGATCGCGCGCGAATCGCCGCAGCTGGCTGCCATTGGTCGTCAGCGTCAGCTCCTTCAGCGCGCCGCTGTCCAGATGCCGCCCCATGGCGCGGAAAAAGGTCATGATCTCGCGCCGCACCAAAGGCTCACCCCCCGTGATGCGCAGCTTTTCCACGCCCAGCCGGATGAATGTCGAACACATGCGATCCAGCTCTTCCAGCGTCAGCAATTCGGCCTTGGGCAGAAAGCTCATGTTTTCCGCCATGCAATAGGTGCAGCGGAAATCGCAGCGGTCGGTGACGGAGACGCGCAGGTAGGAAATCGGTCGGGCGAACGGGTCGATCAGGGGTTTGGACATGCCGGAAAGCTAGCCAGCTTGTGACCGCCGGGCAAGGGCAAAGGCCATTGTCGCGGCGCGGATTTGGCGCTACGCATCGGGGATGCGATATGCCTCTCTCACCCCTTTCTGTCTAGCTGGTCTGCTACTGGTCGCGGCCTGCGCGCCGCGCCCGCAGGCCGGGGCGCCCACGCCGGATGCGCCTGTGGATTTGCGCAGCCCGGATTCCGAGACTGTGCGCCCCGCCTCGCGCCCCGGCAGCACGGGCGCGCGCGCCTTGGGCGCCACGGGCGTCAGCGCGGATGCGCTGGACAGCATCACCCCCGGCGAACGCGCCGCCGCGCTGGGCGGGTCCGGCGGCACCGAGCTGGGCGAAACGCTGGCATCGCTGGGCGCGGCGGGTGAGCCGGGGTTGTGGCTGCGCACCGGGCTGGTGAGTGAGGTGACACAGGGCCGGGTCGAATTGCCCGATGGATCAGGCTCGTTGCAGGTGGAACTGCGCCCCTCGGGGCGCGAGGCCGGATCGGGCAGCCAGATGTCGCTCTCGGCCTTTCGCAGCCTCGATCTGCCGCTGACCCAGCTTGTGACCCTGCGCGTCTTGCGGGGCGGGTAAGGCGCGGCGGGCTGTTGTGTCGGATCAACCGCTCACAGCGGCCATGGCGCGCTGGGGATAGTAACGATCAGCACGGCCAGCAGAAACGCTGCCGCGTAGATGGGCGGCACCCTCGGGCGCGCGGCCCTGCGCGCCCGCGCGCTGTCGCGAAAGGCGCGGGTCAGCCCGTCATCCTGTTTGCGCCCGCAATACTGGCGGGCAATGTTCTCCGCACGTGCGATCTCGGCCTCGGGGCTGCGGTCGGGCTTGCGGGTAAAGGGTGAGGGGGTGCGCCCCTCTTGTGCCTGCGGGCGGGGGCTGGTGCGGCGCAGATGGGGCAAGGCCGGGCCGGGGCGCAGCCCGGCCAGCTGCGCAGGCAAGGTTTGCGTGAATTCGCGCCCGGTCAGGATCAGGCCCTGTGCCTGCAGCACCACCGCATCGGGCCGGTGCAGCGCGACCAGCAGCGCGCAGAGATCACTGGTCAGCTCCTGCTCTGTCCCGGCGCTGAGCCGCAGGCGCAGCGCAAGCGCGTGATGGTCGAGATACCAGGCCATCCGCGCCGCCTGCGTCCGCGCGCCCGGCCAATCGGGGCGACAAATACGCGACGGCCCCGGCAGATCGGCAGCGCATTCGCCGATCACAAGCCGCGCATCGTCAATCTGCAATTCGATACGCGGGCCATGCAGTGCGGCACGGCTGACATCACGCTCCATCGTGCAGAGCGCGCGCAGCAGGAATTGCAGCCGCGCCGCCGCCGATCCCAGCCGCACCTGCCGGAACAGAAAACTGACATCCAGCCCGGCCTCGGGGATTGCAACGCAGAAGGGATCATCCCCCGCAGCAGGCCGCAGCGCTACGGCGCGCCCGGTTGGCACAGGTTCCGGCATGCGGATCGCATTGCGCTGATGTCGCGTCATCTCACCCAGACCTTTCCACAACCATGAGTTTAGCGCGCTTACCGGTCGATTCAGCGTGGAAAACGCGGCGCATTTTACGCATCCCGCCACCGCGGCTTTGGGCTTGTGCCGCGCGCGCGCGCGTCCTACTCCATGGGGATGCGTATTCTCTTTCTGGGCGATGTGATGGGGCGGGCCGGGCGACAGGCCATTTCCCTGGCGCTGCCGCAACTGCGCCGCGCCTGGCGGCTGGATTTCATCACCGTCAATGGCGAGAATGCCACGGGGGGCATGGGGCTGTCGCCCGAACATGCGCAAGTGCTGTTCGAGGCGGGCGCCGATTGCGTGACCCTGGGCGATCACGCCTTTGACCAGCGCAGCATGCGCAGCTACGCCGGTTCCGAGCCGCGTATCATCCGCCCCCTGAACATCGCCAAATCCGGCGCGCCGGGCGCAGGCGCGCGGGTGTTCGACCTGCCCGACGGGCGGCGCGTGCTGGTGGCGCAGGTGCTTGGGCAGATTTTCATGAAACAGCCCTATGGCGACCCGTTCTCGGCCATAGAGCCCGTGCTGCGCGCCCATCCGCGCGGCGGGCGGGTGCAGGCCGCGCTGGTCGATATCCATTGCGAGGCGACATCGGAAAAGGCCGCGCTGGGCCATTGGTGCGACGGGCGCGCGTCGGTTGTGGTGGGCACGCATACGCATGTGCCCACGGCGGATGCGCAGATCCTGTCGGGCGGCACGGCCTATCTGTCGGATGCGGGCATGTGCGGCGATTACGATTCGGTCATCGGCATGCAAAAGGATGAACCCATGCGCCGCTTCGTCACCGGCATGGCGCAGGCGCGGTTCGAACCCGCCAAGGGGCCGCCCACGCTGGCCGGGCTCTATGTCGAGACAGAGGATGCCACAGGCCGCGCCACGCGGGTCGAGATGGTGCGCCTGGGCGGGCGGCTGGCGCAGGCCGGGCCTGCGCCCGTGACGCTGGACTGGGGCGCGGGTGATGCGCGGGCGTGACCGCGGGCTGGCGCTGGCAGCCCTGATCGGCATTGGCGCGCTCTGGGGGTTGGGCGCGCCGATGGTCCGCTTTGCCCGGCTGGAAGGGTTGGAGACATTCAGCATCGTCTTCTGGCAGGCGGGGGTGGGTCTGCTCGCCCTCGGGCTGGTGCAGGCGCTGCGCGGGCGGCTGGCGATCCCCCTCGATGGCGCGTCGCTGGCGCTTTATGCGGCTGTCGGGATGCTGGGGATCGTGCTGCCGCATCTGGCGGGCTATTGGGCGTTGGGGCATATCCCGGCCTTTGCCCATGCGCTGCTGACCTCGCTGGTGCCGATTTTCGCGCTGACACTGGCGTTGGGGTTGCGGATCGAGCGCTTTGACGGGCTGCGCGCGCTGGGCATCGTGATGGGCGCGCTGGCCGTGGCTCTGCTGATCGTGCCGCAGGGCAGCCTGCCCGATACGGTGCCGGTGGTGTTTGTGCTGGTCTCGGCCCTGGCGCCCCTGTGCTACGCGATCGAGAGCGCCTATGTCGCGCATGTGTCGCGCGCGCGGGCGGGGGCATTGCAGGCGCTGCTGGGCGGGTCAGTCGTGGCGGTGGTGGTGATGGCGCCGCTGACATGGGCCGTGGGCGCGCCGGTCTGGCCCGCCGGGCTGTCGCCCGCGCTGGGGGCGATCACGGCCTCGGGGCTGGGGGCGGCGCTGGCCTATGCGGGCTATGTCGCGCTGCTGCGCCGCGCAGGCAGCGTGTTCGCCACGCAGGTCGCCTATCTGGTAACCGGCTGGGCGGTGCTGTGGTCGATGCTGTTTCTGGGCGAGCGCCCGTCAAGCTGGGTCTGGCTGGCGATGGCCACGCTGTTTCTGGGCCTGTTTCTTGTGCAACCCCGCCCGAAACTGCCCGTGCCAGGGAACTGACCTGCGCGGGTTCATCTTGCATCCCCGTGCAGGAACGCGCACATCTTTCGCGACGCACTGCGTGCAAGGGGACCATATATGTTCGGCATCGAATTGAGCGAGACGACCCAGGCCTTTGTGGCGCTTGGCATCGTCTTTGCGATGTTCCTCTCCTTCATGCGAGAGCTGTACCCGGTCGAGGTGACGGCCATCGGCGGCGCAGTCCTGATGCTGGTGCTGGGCATTCTGCCCAAGGATGCGGCGCTCGCGGCATTCTCCAACCATGCGCCCTGGACGATTGCGGCGCTGTTCGTGATCGTGGGCGCGCTTGTGCGCACCGGCACGCTGGATTGGATGACCCAGGCCGCCGTCCGCAATGTCAGCGCGCATCCCGTCCTGACACTGGTCACCCTGACCCTGACCGTGCTGGCCATGTCGGCATTCGTGAACAACACGCCGATTGTCGTGGTCATGATCCCGGTCTTTATCCAGCTNGCGAAGACGCTGGGAACATCAGCCTCCAAGCTGCTGATCCCGCTGAGTTATCTGTCCATCATGGGGGGCACGCTGACGCTTTTGGGCACCTCGACCAACCTGCTGGTCGATGGTGTTGCGCGCGCCAATGGCCTTGAGGCGTTTTCTGTGTTCGAGATCACCAAGGTCGGCGCGATCATGGCCTGTGCGGGCGTGCTGTATCTGGGGCTGATCGGTCGCCACCTGCTGCCCGAACGCAAATCCATGAGCGAGTTGCTGTCAGACCGGGGCCGCACCAAGTTCTTTACCGAAATCGCGATCCCCGAAGGCTCGCGGCTGGTGGGGATGAAGCTGGCCGAGGTCGATATCTTCAAGCGCGAAGGGGCACGGGTGATCGATGTGCTGCGCGGCGATGCCTCGCTGCGTTGGGGGGACATGACGGCGGTCACGCTGCGCGCGGGGGACCGGGTCGTGTTGCGCACCCAGATCTCCGAGGTGCTGGGCCTGAAAAAGAACCCCGATGTCACCCAGATCAAGGAGTCCGAGGCGGAAGACCCTGAAATGATCGGCCCGCATCGCGACGTGGATCGCCTGTCCTCGGTCGAGACGGCGACTGTCGAGGTACTGATCTCGCCCGAATCGCGCATGGTGGGGCGCAGATTGGGCGGGATGCGGCTGCGGCGGCGCTACGGGGTCTATCCGCTGGCCGTGCATCGGCGGAATCAGAATATCGGCAGCGATATCGAAAACCTTGTGGTGCGCGTGGGCGATACCCTGCTGCTCGAAGGGGCGCCCGAAGATATCCAGCGGCTGGCGCAGGATATGGACCTTGCCGATATCACCAAGCCGACCGAACGCGCTTATCGGCGCAAACATGCCCCCATCGTGCTGGCCGTGCTGGCCTCTATCGTGATCTTTTCAGCGCTGGGGATCGCGCCCATCGTGCTGATGGCCTTTCTGGGCGTTGCGGTGGTGCTGGTGACACGATGTATCGACGCGGATGAGGCATTTTCCTTTGTCGATGGCCGTCTGCTGGCGCTGATCCTGGCGATGCTGGGGGTGGGCGCAGGGCTGGAATCCTCGGGCGCGGTAGAGCTGATCGTGGCCGCGGCTTCGCCCGTATTGCTGACCCTGTCGCCGTTTCTGCTGATCCTGTGCATCTATGTTCTGACCCTGACATTGACCGAACTGGTGACGAATAACGCCGTTGCCGTGGTGCTGACGCCGATTGTCATATCACTGGGGATGGCGCTTGGGATCGACCCACGCCCGCTGGTGGTGACCGTGATGCTGGCGGCCTCGGCGGCCTTTGCAACGCCCATCGGCTATCAGACCAACACGCTGGTCTACGGCCCCGGCGGTTACCGCTTCACGGATTTCCTGCGCGTGGGGCTGCCGATGCATCTGGTCATGGCCCCGACCGCGTCCTTCTTCATCCCGATCTTCTGGCCGTTGCAGTAGTTTGAACAACGCGCGAGGTCGCGTTGTTTAGGCTGCACAGGCATCTTTGAAGGGTCATTGCGATGATTTGCCCGGCGTGTATGGTGGCCTATCAAAAAACAACATCATTTGTTTGACTGCGAGAGCGCCTATGTTGGCTGGGCAATCGCGTTTGGCTCAGCTCTCTGGAGTCGGCGCTTTCAAGCCATTGAGAATGCTGTGTGAGAAATCCTCATCCCACCCTGCGTGCTTGACCTTGATGAAGAGTGATCCCTTAGAATCCGATTCAGAATGGGGTGATTCATCTCAGGTTCTTGCGATGAGGCGGGTGATGCGCCTGATATTGGTGATGTGCACCCATGCGTCGACGCTGTCGATGGATTTCTTCCAATCCCGTGCCAGACGGTGGCAGCGTCCGAGCCATGCGAAGGTGCGCTCGACGACCCGGCGGCGGGGCAGTACCTCGAAACCCTTCGCGCCGTCGGAGCGTTTGACGATCCGGAGCGTCCAGCGTCCGGAGGGGCACACAAGGGCTTCACGCAACTTCGGCCCTGCATAGCCGCCGTCCGCGAACATGTGGCGCAGCCTTGGGGCCTCGCGGCGGAGCTTCGCGAAGACGCCGGGCGCGCCATCGCGATCCTGAATGCCAGCGCTGTGGACCTCGCAGGCGATCAGGTTGCTCGCCAGGTGTCGGTGATGATCTGGCGCGCTCGGCGGGCCCTTGCCCCGCGGGGGCCATCCATACATGGTTCAAGTACAATGGCGAATGCCATCCGCAGCCCGGCCATGAAACGCCGCAATGCACTCTTTGCCGGACATGACGAAGGTGCCCGCAACTGGGCCCGCTTCGCCAGCCTGATCGGTACATGCAAGATGAACGGCGTCGAACCCTGTGCCTATCTGGAAGACCTGTTCACGAAACGGGCCAATGTCCACCCGGATCGAGACATCGGCGCCCTGATGCCGTGGGCCTATGCCCAGCAGGACAATGATGTACAGGGACCTCGTCGCGTAGCACATAACGAGTTACCGGACGCGCGCCGCTCTGCACCATCTCAGCAACGCGCAAGCCCGAAACCCATGGGGCGTGGCCGCCGCTTACGGAAGGGGGGTCAGCTATAGGCGCGGGCGTAGCGCTGGCCGAGGCCCGTGAGGATTTCATAGCCGATCGTGTCGAGGATATCGGCGATGTCATCGACGCCTTGATGGGGGCCCAGCAGGTCAAGCGTTTCGGGGTCCGCGGGCAGGGCGGTGACATCGATGGTCAGCAGATCCATCGAGACCCGGCCCAGAAGCGGGCAGGGGGTATCGCCCGCCCAGAGGGTGACGCGGTTGGACAGCGCGCGGTGGATGCCATCGGCATAGCCCGCCGCGATGGTGGCCACGCGCATGTCATGCGGAGCGATGAACGTGTTGCCATAGCCCACGCTTTCGCCCTGCGCGACATCGCGCACCTGGATGACGGGGATCTGCAGATGCACCACAGGTTGCGCGGCGGTGAAAGGCGCGCCGCCATAAAGCCCGATGCCGGGGCGCGTGATGTCGAAATGATATTCCGGCCCCATGAGCACGCCGCCTGTGGCCGCAAGCGAGCGCGGCACCTCACACCCGTCGGTCATCTGATGAAAGCTGTGCAATTGCTGCGCGTTCATCGGATGGTCGGGATCATCCGCGCAGGCCAGGTGCGACATGATCAGGTCAGGGCCCTGCGCCAGCGCGATCTCGGCCAGGCTGGCCCATTCCGCCGGTTCCATCCCCAGCCGGTTCATGCCGCTGTCGAGCTGGATGCCGAAGGGATGATCGGGCAGCGATTCCAGATGGCGGGTGAGTTGTTCGACCGAATTGAGCATGGGGATCAGATTTGCGTCGCGCAGGATGCGGGCATCGCCCTCCATATGGCCGCCATAGACATGGATCGGCACATCCGGCCCGATGGCCGCGCGCACGGCCAGCCCTTCTTCGGCGATGGCGACAAAGAAGCGCCGTGCGCCGGCATGGGCCAGCGCATGGGCAACATGGCCCGCCCCCAGCCCGTAGCCATTGGCCTTGACTGTCGCTGCGGTCTGCACGCCGCCCTCCGACTGCGCATCCAGCGCGCGCCAGTTGGCCTGCAGCGCCGAGAGATCGATCCTGAGAACAGCCTGTGCCATAGGCGTGCCAATGCGCCAGCGCGCGCGCAAGGTCAAGCGCGGAAAACAGCCACACGCCGGTTCCCGCCCGCAGGGGCTGGGGCGCCGCGCCGCGCGGCGATGATCTGGGCGAGGGTGGCAAGCGCAATCTCGGGCGGGGTGGCGGCCCCGATCGGCAGGCCTATGGGGGCATGGATGCGCGCGGTCTGCTCTGTGCTCAGCCCGGCGGCATGTAGTCGCTTCAGGCGCGCGGCATGGGTCTTGCGGCTGCCCAGCGCGCCGACATAGAGGCAATTCGCCCGCAGCGCCGCGATCAGTGCCGGATCATCGATTGACGGCTCATGCGAGAGGGCGGCCAGCGCGGACCAACGGTCCGGGGGCAATTCCGTCAGCGCAGTGTCTGGCCAGTCGGTGATCAGCCAGGTGCCCGGTAGCCGTGCCGTGGTCGCAAAGGCGCTGCGCGGGTCGATGACAATGACCTCCAGCCCCATCTGCCGCGCCATCGGGGCCAGCGACTGGGTGATATGCACGGCCCCGATGAGGAAGAGCCGCAGGGCGGGCAGAATCGGGTTGAGAAAGCTCTCGCCGTCTGTCTGCGCCTTGCCGGTCGTCCGGCAGGTGGCGATGGGCGCGGCCAGCAGGTCTGCAGGGTCCGCCCCCGCCACCCGGCTGGCGCCTGTGGACAGGTCGGTGATCAGGACGCAGCCTTTGCGTGCGGCCCGCGCCCGCACAATTTCCGGCAATACAGGCAGCACGGGCGCGAGTGGCATCAGATGGATGCGAATCTTCCCGCCGCAGGAGAGGCCCGCGCGCAGGGCCATCGCATCGGTCACATCGAAATCCAGCATGCGCGGGGTGCCGTGGGCGATCACATCCGGGGCCTCTGCGATCACCGCGCCCTCGACACAGCCGCCTGAAACCGACCCCTCGAATGCGCCCTGATCGTCTATCACCAGATGCGCGCCGGGTTTGCGAGGGGCAGAGCCCCAGGCCTCGATCACGGTGGCGAGCGCCACGCGGCGGCCTGCCTGCGCCCAGGCAAGCGCTATGTCCAGCGGGTGGTCGGTCAATGGGGGCATCGGTACTCCGGCACGGGGGGGGACGGGGCAGGCTAGCGGGGGCACGGCGGGACAGCAAGCCATGACAGGCGCATCACGAATCGGGGTTTTTCGTCTTGCGTGCCGCGCGCATCCTGAGTACATGCGTGCCCAAGGTGGCCGCTGTAGCTCAGCTGGTAGAGCACGTCATTCGTAATGATGGGGTCGGGGGTTCGAGTCCCTTCAGCGGCACCATTAAAACGGGCCTTTGGCGCGTTTTCAATGGGATGGAGCGGAACACGCGTCCAGCGCATATCCGTGAATATTCAAGCTTCGGTCTCCGTCTCGGGACGAGGCACTGTGGCGCGCCTGCCCTGACGCGATTGCGTGACGACACCTTGTGGCTGGACGCGATATGTGCGAGCCGATCATAGGGCGTATATGCAAGCTTGCGCTATCCGGATGAGCCAGGATGACGCGGGATGGTGGTCAGGTTGGCGTTTTTCGTGATGTATTGGCGCGTATTTGCGTCGGCTGGGCTGAAAACCCCTTGCCCGGCGGCCAGTATCAGGCGATCTGGATGAGCGTTGGCCGTCGGGGCTTGTCCCCTTGTCGACCGGTCAGGCAATATCGCGATCCGAGGCGGATGAACTGGAGAGTGTCCGGTCACGAGACGGGGTATGCCGCGTTTGACGAGGGTGGTACGGAGTGTTTCCGCAACATTGAACCATATCCGCAAGAGGGTNCAGGATCTCTTGAAATATGGTGCTGCCGCGCCGGGTCTGCTGGATGTCGTCTGGCTTGATCCGAGACGGGTGAAGGGGCATTGCCGACTTCGGTCTGAACCCGGTTTGAAACNCGAGCTTTCGAGTGAATGTGGTGTGCCTGAAGCGGTCGTCGTCAGCGACGCGTACGCAAGCAGGGCATTCGAATTCGTCGATACGTCAAGACATATCGTTTTCGTGTCCTGCCGCCTGCGCTGGATAGATGGTCTGCCATGGGAAAAAACACCGGTGTATCAGAATTACAAACGCAAGATCGTCGATGGCAAACCCTCGGCGGACGCGCGCACTCTCGAACATCTTGCGGCCAGGTATGAAAAGCTCGACAGGATTTTCGAGACTGTGCAGAGGGACGGATTCAGTTCCAGGCGGTGGAATGTGGTGCGCGCATCATGGGATCCGTCGGGCGTGGTCTTCTGGGGTCCCAATGGTCGTCATCGCCTGGCGATGGGCCTTGTTGCAGGTGTCGAGAAAATGCCCTTTGGGGTCAAGATCGTGTGCGAAAGCGGTCTGTCTCAATTCGTGAAAGACAGGGATGGGCCAGCCCCCTGATATAGCGTTCATCTGCCCAATGCACTGCTGTTCAGGTGATCGTTGGGATGTTCCTGCGAAACGATGATCGGGCGCGGCGGTTCACTCGCGGGTGATGAACTGCATGACCTCGCGCGTCGTGCCCTCGGTCAGCACCAGTTCCCAGCGGCCCGGACGGGTCAATTGGCCGCTGCCGGACCATGCGCCACTGCTGTCCGTGCCGGTATCGAGCGGGATGGGCTGGCCGCCTGCAGGGCGCAGCAGGACCTCGGGCGCCTGGCTGGTGTCATGCTCGACGGTCAGATCCACACGGTAGCCGCCGTCGATGGCCACGGCGCTGCGGATCTGGGGCTCGATCTCGACTGTGTGCAGCAAAAGCGTCTGATTCGCTCCGACGATGGGCAGCGGTTCACGCACGAAAAACGTGACTGAGGCCATCAGGATGATGAACCCGAGTGTGAAGGCCAGAAAGACAAGGGCGATGATGCGGGTGGACATTGGGCTTACCTGTGCGGTGATGCGCGTCGTTTGATGTAAGTGACACGAAGGGGCCGGGCGTTGCAAGCTGGTGATCGGCGCTGCGATGCTGGCGCGCAGGCCACGACTGATCGCACGAACAAGAGGTGGCATCAAATACCCGGCGTGTGTAGCAATGCAGGAGGTGAAAGCTGAAGATGAAAAAGGTGAAATTAACGGACAATGACCGTCACATTTATTCGAGGCAATGGAGCTATCGTGATCGTGGCAGGGCCGCTTGCCTTCAAATGGTTTCATGGTCGCGGCGCGCCCCTCATGTTTGCGAGAGAGAAGACCGGCTATGCGTCTGCTGCTCGATCTCAGGTCTGGGGCAGGATTCTTTTGCCGGTAACCTTCAGTCGGTTTCGTTTGCTGGTGGCTCCGGCGGCTCGGCAGCTGCCTGCTTCGGATGTCGGAGCGCTGAGTCGATTTGCGACAAGACTGGTACGAAGGTCTTTGGAAGCGGGGCTCCGCCATCCTGCATCTTCGCTATTGCCGATAGACACGCTGGAGTGGATCCTTTCAGGCGACGCACCTGTGTACAACCGGCTCAGGGCAGCTGTGGAAAGCATCGAACTTCCGTCCGGACCTACACACGGCGACCTACATAGGGAGAATTTTCTTTGCCATGATGACAGTTTGCGCGTGATCGATCTTGATCGATTTCGTGCCGAAGGGTGCCCTTTATTCGATCTGCTACATTTCCATCTGAGTGAGGCTCAGCGCGGTAGCGGCAGGCGCTGGCTGGACTTCATTTGTGAGCGACCTGATATTGTGGAGCGCTCCACACTAGGCCTTGTCGAACCAGATGCATTGTTTATCTGTTACGCAGCGCAAAGGATTGCACACGAGGGGCAGGTGGCATCAATCCGTGGCAGACCGGGTACGAAATTCGTTTTGCAAGCAGAGCATGCTTTGCTCCGGCTTGGGGAATATCGTGCTGGAAAGGCATTTAGTTAACCAAACTGGCATGGCTCTGATCAAGCAGAGCACGTCAAGGGGGCCGATTCTTCGCCAAGACATTTTTATACAACGCTGGCACATGCAGGGTGAACCGAATTCAGGATATGTAGTGTCACGCGTCGGGGTTGGTGTGGCATTCATCAGAAAAGGCAAGACATGACTCAAGTGTCTGACGAAAACACATCAGATGGGGCTGACGCAGAAAAGACCAAATTTTCAGTTTCTGTCATTATTCCTACATGCGATCGTCCCTGGGCGTATTTGAAGATTGCGATATGCTCGGCAGCAAATCAATCGCTTCGCCCCAAGGAGATAATCGTTGTAGATAACGGCGAATTCCCGGTTCAGCCTACAGAGCTTCCTGAAGGCGTGACCATACACAGGTCAAAGCCACGGATCGGGCCCTCGGGGGCAAGGAATATCGGTGCAAACCAGTCAACAGGGACGCATTTGGCGTTTCTGGATGATGATGACTGGTGGGACCTGGAGTTTCTGCAGGAAGCAAGCAAGACTCTGCACGAGAGTTCGACAAGATGCGTATATGGACGAATTCTTCAATCCAGAAATGACATTCTTTCAGAACAAGAAAATTTAACGCCTGAGACGATGACGGTTTCATATCTGCTACGAAAAAACCCAGGCACTGGCGGAATAAATCTGTTGATCGAGAAGAGATTGTTTCAGCAGGTTGGAGGATTTGATGAAAAACTGTTCGTTTCAGAGGATCGTGCCCTCGCTCTCGAAGTGCTTCTGGTCGGCGAGAAGATTGGATTCGCGCCGACGGCCATTGCCATTGCCAGGCAACATGACGGGGTCAATCTGCGTAATAATAACGCCAGGAAGATATCATTTGTACTCAAGTACAGAAGGTTGATGCCAATATCCCTTTTTCTCCGACAGTTCTGGAAATTCGGTGTGCGGGCCCATATCCGGCGCATCAGAAAAGCGGCTGGCGGCACACAAGGCTGACAGGACCGGTCTTCTGCAGCCGTATTCCGGTCGTTGGCCTGCGGGGCGTCAAACCTCGGATGCCGTGCTGTTCACATGTTCGGGGGTAACTGTGGCGCGAACTCGACATGGTGTAGCAGAAGCGACCGGTTTGCGCCGACTAAAGGCAGCGGCCTGCGCAGGAGTCATGTGACTTGAGCCATAATGATAAGGCCCAGCGTGAAGGCCAGAAAGACAAGGGCTATGACGCGGGTGGACATGGGCGCGATGCTCCGTTTTCCCACCCGATTACCATGCCCCGCCCGCGCGTCAACTGCGTGCGGATCACAAGCCAGCGGTCAGAGCCGGTAGCCTGCCGATACCTCCAGCACTGTGCCGGTGATGCCGCTGGCGGCAGGGGAGAGCAGGAAGCGTACCGCGCTGGCGATTTCGTCCTGCAGCGCAAGCCGCCCCAGCGCCGTTTCATCCGTGAAGCGGCGGATCAGGTCGGGCGGGCGTGGCGCAAGGGCGTGCTCGACCGCGCCGGGTGACACGGCATTGACGCGGATGCCGCGCGGCCCCAGCGTCTTGGCGCAGGCGATGGTCAGGTTTTCCAGCGCGGCCTTGCTGGCGCCATAGACGGGCGCGCCCATGGGCGGAAAGCGGGCATTGATGCTGGTGATGTTGACGACGGACGCGCCCGCCGCAAGATGCGGAAGCGCCGCGCTGAGGATCGCCATGGGCGCCAGCGTGTTCACATTCAGGATCTGCTGCGCGCGGGCCATGTCAAACTCCGGCAGCGGGGGTTCCTCGGCGATCAGCCCGGCATTGTTCACGATCCCGTCCAGCCGTCCGAACTGTGCGATGATGGCCGCGATCAGGGCAGGGGCGTCCAGCCGGGCAAGATCGGCCTGCAGGATCAGGCTGCCGGGATGGGCGCAACGAAAAACCGCGGCCTCATCGGCCGCGGTTCGGTAGGTCAGGGCGATGGCGTGGTCAGGGGCCAGCGCCTCGGCGGTGGCGCGCCCGATGCCGCGCGCGCCACCCGTGATCAGGATGACAGGTCGGCTCACGCCGCCCCGGCCAGATCGCGCAGCACATAGTGCAGCACGCCGCCATGTTCGACATATTCCTTCTCGATCGCGGTATCGATCCGGCATTTCAGCGTGATCGACTTTTCCGTGCCATCGGCATAGGTGATCGTGCAGGGCACTTCGGAGAGCGGTTTCAGATCGCCCTCCAGGCCTGTGATCGACACAGTCTCATCCCCGGTCAGCCCCAGCGATTTGCGGGTGTCACCGCCCGTGAACTCGAACGGGATGACGCCCATGCCGACAAGGTTGGAACGGTGGATACGCTCGAAGCTTTCGGCGATCACCGCCTTGACGCCCAGAAGCGAGGTGCCTTTGGCCGCCCAGTCGCGCGAAGAGCCTGCGCCATATTCCTTGCCGCCGAAGATCACCAGCGGGCTGCCTGCGTCCTGATAGGCCATGGCCGCGTCATAGATCGAGGTCTGCTGCCCATCCGGCCCCTTGGTATAGCCGCCCTCGACCCCGTCCAGCATCTCGTTGCGGATACGAATATTGGCGAAGGTGCCGCGCATCATCACCTCGTGATTGCCGCGCCGCGAGCCGTAGGAGTTGAACTCGCGCACCGGGACCTGACGTTCCTCCAGGTATTTGCCTGCGGGCGTGGTCTGCTTGAAGCTGCCCGCCGGGCTGATGTGGTCGGTGGTGATCATGTCGCCCAGAATGGCAAGGACACGGGCATTTTCCACATTGCTGATCGTGCCGGGCTCTTTCGGCATGTTCTGGAAATAGGGCGGGTTCTGGATATAAGTCGAACTGGCGGGCCAGTCATAGGTCTCGGCCTCGGGGATCTCGACCCCCTGCCATTTCTCGTCGCCCTTGAACACGTCGGCGTATTTGGACTGGAAGGCGTCGCGCGTGACGGTCCGCTCCACCAGTTCGGCAATCTCGGCCTGGGTGGGCCAGATGTCTTTCAGATAGACATTGTTGCCATCGCGGTCCTTGCCCAGCGGCTCGGTGGTGATGTCCACATTCATGTCGCCCACCAGCGCATAGGCCACGACCAGAGGCGGCGAGGCGAGGTAGTTCGCGCGCACATCAGGCGAGATGCGGCCTTCGAAATTGCGGTTGCCCGACAGGACCGACACGCCGATCAGGTCGTATTTGTTGATCGCCTCGGAAATCTCGGGCGCGAGCGGGCCGGAATTACCGATGCAGGTGGTGCAGCCATAGCCCACCAGATTGAAGCCGATCTTGTCGAGGTCTTCCTGCAGGCCCGCGGCTTCGAGATAGTGGCTGACGACCTGGCTGCCCGGCGCGAGCGAGGTTTTCACCCAGGGCTTGCGGTTCAGGCCCTTTTCAGCGGCCTTGCGCGCGACCAGCCCCGCCCCGATCATGACATAGGGGTTCGAGGTGTTGGTGCAGGACGTGATCGACGCGATCACGATGGACCCGTCATGAAGCTGGTAGTTCTCGCCCTCGGGGTTGTTCACATAGCCACGCGCGTGGTGCCCCTCATCGCCGGGGATCGAGGCAGGCTCGGGCTGGCCGCCTTCGCCTTCCCAGCGCAGCTCTTCTTTCGGCGAGGCATCCTTGCCCTCGCGCTGGCCCTTGACGTAAGCGCCAAAGGTCCGGGCCGCCTTGTCCAGCGCCACGAAATCCTGCGGGCGCTTGGGGCCGGAAATGGCAGGGACGATGGTGCCCATGTCCAGCTCCAGCGTGTCGGTGTAGATCGGGTCGTAATCCGGGCCGCGCCAGAAGCCGTTTTCTTTCGCATAGGCTTCGACCAGCGCGATACGGTCCTTGTCACGCCCGGTCTGCTCCAGATAGCGCAGGGTTTCGTCATCGATGGGAAAGAAGCCGCAGGTCGCGCCATATTCGGGCGCCATGTTGGCGATGGTCGCGCGGTCGGCAAGCGGCAGCTTGTCCAGCCCCTCGCCGTAGAATTCGACGAATTTGCCGACAACGCCCTTGGCGCGCAGCATTTCGACCACTTTCAGCACCAGATCGGTGCCGGTGGTGCCCTCGACCATCTGGCCTGTCAGCTTGAAGCCCACCACTTCCGGGATCAGCATGGAAATCGGCTGGCCCAGCATCGCGGCCTCGGCCTCGATCCCGCCGACACCCCAGCCCAGCACGGCCATGCCGTTGACCATGGTGGTGTGGCTGTCGGTGCCGACCAGAGTATCGGGGTAGGCGACGGTTTCGCCATTCTGGTCCTCATCGGTCCAGACAGTCTGGGCCAGATATTCCAGGTTCACCTGATGGCAGATCCCGGTGCCCGGCGGCACCACGCGGAAATTGTTGAACGCGCCCTGACCCCATTTGAGGAAGGTGTAGCGCTCCATGTTGCGTTCATATTCGCGGTCCACATTCATCTGGAACGCGCGCGGATTGCCGAATTCATCGATCATCACGCTGTGGTCGATGACCAGATCAACGGGGTTCAGCGGGTTGATCTTCTGCGCGTCGCCGCCCAGTGCCTTGATGCCATCGCGCATCGCGGCAAGGTCCACCACCGCCGGAACGCCGGTAAAATCCTGCATCAGCACGCGGGCCGGGCGATAGGCGATCTCGCGCGGGTTCTTGCCGCCCTGCTTGCCCCAGTCGGAAAAGGCGCGGATGTCATCGACCGTGACCGTCTTGCCATCCTCGAACCGCAGCATGTTCTCCAGCACCACCTTGAGCGCGGCAGGCAGTTTCGAGAACTCCCCCAGGCCCGCCGCCTCGGCTGCGGGGATCGAATAATAGGCGATGGATGCGCCGCCCGCGCTGAGCGTCTTGCGTGTCTTGGTGCTGTCCTGTCCAACAAAGATCGTCATGGGAACGGGCCTCCTCAGGCATTGAATGGGGTGTGACCTGACCCTGACTTACTCCCATCTTCCCACAGCAATCAAGGAGAATCCGACAAATGGTATACCATTGTGCACAATAAATTGACCCAACAGGCCGCGCGCAGGCAGGTGTGACCAACTTGCCGCGCTGTTGCAAACTCTCAAATCCTTGATTGGCGCATGCCACGGCACATGGTTACATCCGACCTGCGCCGTTCAACAGGGGTTCATGAATGCATCTGGCACTTCGCTTTCGGGTCGCGCTTTGCGCGATACTGGGTTTTGCGTCGCCAGTCATGGCGCAGCAGGACTCGCCCGTCCTGGTGGAGCTGTTCACCTCTCAGGGCTGCGCGGCCTGTCCGCCTGCCGATGCGCTGCTGGACCGGCTGGCCGACCGCGATGACGTGATCGCGCTGGCGCTGCATGTCGATTACTGGGATTACATCGGCTGGGCCGACAGTTTCGGCAAAAGCCAGTTCAGCGACCGGCAGAAAGCCTATGCGCGCGCGCGCGGGCGTGCCTCTGTCTATACCCCCCAGATGATCATCGGCGGCATGGATGAGGTCAAGGGTTCAGCCGAGCGCAGCGTGATGGGCACGCTTAACGAGCATCTGTCGCGCCGCAACCCCCACGGGGCCGTGCGGCTTAGCCTGACGCCCGATGGCGATGACCAGTTCGAGATCGAAGCCGAGGCACATGACGGGCTGCGCTACGCGGTCGATGTGCAGGTGGTGCGCTATATTGATAGTGAGCGTGTGGATATCCATGGCGGCGAGAATAATGGCCGCTCGGTCCTGTATCGCAACATCGTCACATCCTGGCGCTCGCTTGGGGCGTGGGACGGGTCCTCGACCTTTCGCCAGCGCATCACCGCTGCGGGGGATGAGGCGCTGGTCATCGTGATTCAGGAACAGGGCCATGGCGCTGTCCTGGCCGCTGCCCGTCACCGCTAGGGCAGGAGCGACCGCGCCAATGTCCACCGAACTGACTGTGAACGGCACGACCTACAGCACGGACGCCCCCATCCAGACCCCGCTTTTGTGGGTGCTGCGTGATGAACTGGGCCTGACCGGCACGAAATTCGGCTGTGGGGTCGCGGCTTGCGGGGCCTGCACAGTGCATGTGGACGGGCAGGCGGTGCGGTCGTGCCAGATCACGCTGGGCGATCTGTGGGGCGATGTCACCACGATCGAAGGGCTGGCGCGGGGCGACCGGCTTGCGCCGCTACAAGAGGCATGGATTCGCCATCAGGTCGCGCAATGCGGCTATTGCCAGTCCGGCCAGATCATGCAGGCCGCGGAATTGCTGGCCGAAAACCCCAGCCCCAGTGATGACGATATCGATGCCGCCATGGCGGGCAATCTGTGCCGCTGCGGCACCTATTCCGCCATCCGCGCCGCGATCCACGACGCGGCGCGCAGCATCAATGGTGGCCGCGCGGGATGAGTCTTCTGCGCAAGATCACGCGCCGCAGCCTGCTGGTGGGCGCTGTGGCCATCACCGGGGGCGCGGCTTTCGGCATCTATCAGATCCGCCGCCCCGTGACGAACCCGCTGCAGCCTGCTCAGGGCGCGACCCTCAACCCCTATATCCTGATCGATCAGGGCGGCATCAGCATCATCGCCCCGCGCGCCGAGATGGGGCAGGGCGTGCATACCACGCTCGCCGCCCTGGTGGCCGAGGAACTTGATGCCGAATGGGACAGCATCCGCGTCCTGCACGGCCCGCCCGCTGCGGCCTATTACAACGCCGCGCTGGCCCATGGCGCGCTGCCGGTCGCGGATTACGCGATGGCCGACTGGCAGCGCCGCGTGACCGAGGGGCTGGGCGCGGCGACCCGTCTGCTGGGGCTGCAGGTAACCGGTGGATCAACCTCGACCGTCGATGCGTTCGACCGGATGCGCCAGGCGGGCGCCGGCGCGCGTGAGGCGCTCAAGGCCGTGGCGGCGGACCGGCTGGGGGTCGCGGTGGACGACTTGCGCACCGAGACGGGCCGCGTCATCGCGCCCGACGGCACCGAACTCGATTATCGCGATCTGGCCGCAGAGGCCGCCACCCGCCCCGTGCCCCGCGCAACCCTGCGCCCGCAAAGCGAATGGAAGCTGCTGGGCCGCTCGCTGCCCCGCACCGACATGCGCGCCAAGGCGACGGGCATGGCGCAATTCTCCACCGATATCGACCTGCCGGGGCTGAAATGCGCGACTGTGCGCATCTGCCCCTATCTGGGCGGCGGGATGGCGGGGTTCGACCCCGCGCCCGCGCTGGCAGTCCCCGGGGTCGAGCATGTGCTGGATCTGGGCGATGGCATCGCGGTGGTGGCGCGCAACACATGGGCCGCGATGCAAGGGGCCGAGGCCGCGCAGATCGACTGGACCCCGTCACCCCTGCCTGCCACGACCGAGGCGATATTCGACCGCATCGCCAGGGCGTTCGAGGACCGCCCCAATTCGACCATGCGCGACAATGGCCGCCCCGATGAGGTCACAGCCCGGATCGAGGCCGAATACAGCGTTCCCTTCCTTGCCCATACCACGATGGAGCCGATGGGCGCGACAGCATGGCTGCAGGACGGTCATCTGACCGTCTGGGTAGGCAATCAGGCCCCGCGCGAACACCTCAAGGTCGCGGCTGAGGCGGCGGGTCTCGCGCGCGAGAACGTCACCCTGCATACTGTGTTTCTGGGCGGCGGCTTCGGGCGGCGGGTGGAGACTGATGTGACCCGCCAGGCCGCGCAGATCGCGGCCATGCTGCCCGGCACACCGATCCGCCTGACCTGGTCGCGCGCGGAGGATATCGGCCATGATTTCTACCGCCCCGCTGCCATCGCCCGGATGCGCGGCGCAGTGGCGGCAGGGCGCGCGACGCTGTTTGATGCGCGGATCGCCGCGCCCTCGGTCACGCGGCAGGCCATCGCGCGGCTGGCGGGGCGCAATATCGGCGGGCCGGACAAGGGCCATGTCGAAGGGGCGTTCGATCAGCCCTATGCGATCCCGCATTACCGGGTCGCGGGCCATCTGGCCGATCTGGATGTGCCCATCGGCTTCTGGCGCGCGGTCGGCAGCAGCTTCAACGGGTTCTTCCACGAAAGCTTCATTGATGAGCTGGCCCATGCCGCCGGGCGCGACCCGCTGGCCTTTCGCCTCGACCATGTCGCGCCGGAAAGCGCTACGGCTGCAGGCGTGCTGGAGGCAGTGCGCGATCTGTCGGACTGGGACGCGCCGCGCGCGGATGGCACCGGGCGCGGGGTGGCGATGACATGGTCCTTCGGCACGCCCACAGCCGTGGTGATCGAGCTGCAACAGGCGTCGCGCGGCATCCGCATCACCCGCGCCTGGATGGCCTGCGACCCGGGCCTGGTGCTCGACCACGCCATCGTGCGCACGCAGATGGAATCGGGGCTGATCTACGGGCTGTCGGCGGCGCTGATGGGCGCGATCACCTTCACGGATGGCCGCGCCGATCAGGAAAACTTCCCCGATTATGACGCGCTGCGCATGGATACGACCCCGCGCATCGAGGTCGCGATCCTGCAGAACAACCCGCATATGGGCGGCGCGGGCGAACCCGGCACGCCCCCGGCCATGCCTGCGCTGGCCAATGCGCTGTTCGATCTGACCGGCCAGCGCATCCGCAGCTTGCCGCTGGCGCCGCAGGCAGATTTCATCACCTGATCCTGCAGCTTCATCTTGCCGAAAAATACTCCGGGGGGGCAAGGGGGGCAGCGCCCCCCAAACCCCGCCAGCGCAGGCGCCCCAGAATCGCTTTCAATCCCCCCCTGATCCCCATATCTTGGGGGCATCGGGGAAAAGAGGGCTGTCTCTTGCAACGGCTGGACCGCTATTTGCTGACACAATTGCTCGCGGTCTTCGCATTCTTCGCGCTTGTCCTGATCTCGGTCTACTGGGTCAACCGCGCCGCGCGGCTGTTCGACACGCTGATCGGGGATGGCCAGAGCTTCTGGGTTTTCCTCGAACTCTCGGCGCTGACATTGCCCAATGTGATCCGTGTGGTCCTGCCGCTGGCGGGGTTTGCGGCTGCTGTCTATGTCGCGATCCGGCTGACGCGCGACAATGAAATGGTGGTGCTGCAAGGCGTGAGCATGTCTCCCGCGCGCCTGTTGCGACCGGTCGCGATGTTCGGGCTGATCGTGGCGCTGATGATGTCGGCGCTGATGCATGTGCTGATGCCAATGTCGCGCGCGCAACTGGCCGAACGGCAGGTCCAGATCGCCGAGAATATCACCGTGCGCCTGTTGCGCGCGGGCGAGTTTCTGGAACCGGCCAGCGGCATCACCGTCTATCTGCGCGAGATCACGCCCGAGGGCAAACTGCTGGATGTGTTCCTGTCCGACCAGCGCCAGGCGGGCACGCGGGTCGAATACAACGCCACATCCGCGCTGCTGGCACCGGGGCCGCAGGGGCCGGTGCTGGTCATGATCGACGGTGTGGCGCTGATCCTGTCCGAGGATACGGGACGGCTGGTCACTGTGGGCTTTGACGATCTGACCTTTGATGTCGGCGGGCTGATCGGCCCGGCGGGTCGGCGCAGCGATGTGCGCGAATTGCCCACATATCAACTGCGCGCCGATCATGCCGAGGACTTGTCGGAGATGGGCATCTCGATGGCCGAGGCGCGGTTCGAGTTCATGTCGCGCCTGGCCCAGCCGCTTCTGGCGGTGGTGACCGCGATGATCGGCTTTGCGGTGGTGTTCCTGGGCCAGTTCAGCCGGTTGGGGGCATGGCGGCAGGTGCTGGGCGCGATTGTCGCACTGGCGGTCATTCAGCTTGCGGCCAATGCTGTCTCTGGCGTGGCGCTGCGCGATGTGCGGCTGGCGGCGCTGGCATTCGTGCCCGTCGGGCTGGGCGCGCTGGTGGTGGGGGCGATGGTGCTGGTGGCCTCGGGTTATCACCCGAGGATACGGGCAAGGCTGCGCCCGACATGACGCTTTCGCTCTATCTGACCCGGCGCCTTGCGGTGAGTTTTGCCATGGTGTCGGGCGTGTTTCTGGGCATGATGCTGCTGCTGGACATGGTCGAGCAGATGCGCCGTCATGCACAGCGCGATGCGGGTCTGGGCGATATCGTGCAGCTTGCGCTTCTCAACCTGCCTGAAGGGTTTTACGAGATCGCGCCGCTGGTCCTGATGCTGGCGGCGATGTGGGTCGGGCTGGGTTGGTCACGCAGCTCCGAATTCGTGGTGATCCGCGCCTGCGGCATGGCCTTGCCGCGTCTGATGGTGCTGCCAGCGCTGGCCGTGCTGGTGGGCGGGACCGGGTTTGTCGCGTTGATGAACCCGCTGGTCGCGTCCAGCGCGCGCGAATACAACCGCGTCGAGGCTGAATTGCGGGGCAGATCGCCCACAGCGGCCGTGCTGCGCGAAGACGGGCTCTGGTTGCGGCAGGCCGATGAAGAAGGCCAGACCGTGATCCATGCCGCGCAGGCCGAGGACACCGGCACCATCCTGCAGGACGTGACCTTTCTGGTCTTTCACCCGACACGCGGATTATCCGTCCGCTTGCAGGCCGACCGCGCCGAGCTGCGGCACGGGCATTGGGAGTTGAACACCATCAAGCGCTGGGATCTGTCGCGCCTGAACCCCGAACAGGATGCGCAGTTCAGTGACAGCATGGCGCTGCCCACCGACCTGACGCCCGAACAGATCCGGGACAATTTCGCGCAGGTCCGCACCATTCCGCTGGCGCAGTTGCCCGGTTTCATCGCGGCGCTGGAACGGGCGGGGTTTTCGGCGCTCGAATACCGGATGCGGCTGCAGATGGAACTGGCGCTGCCGCTTCTACTGGTCGGCATGATGCTGCTGGCGCTTGCGCTCAGCATTCACCACATGCGCGCGGGTCGCGCAGGCCTGCGCGCCCTGACCACGATTCTGGCTGGATTCAGCCTGTTCTTTCTGCGTAACTTCGCGCAGGTTCTGGGTGAGACGGGGCAGGTCCCCATCACGCTTGCCGCCTTTGGCCTGCCAGTGGCGACACTCTTGCTGGCCGTGGGGCTGCTGTTGAACCTGGAGGAGGGATGATGCTGCTGCCGCACCACCCCGCCGGGCGACTGCGGGTGCGCGGCCTTGCCTTGCTGGCCGGGCTGTTATGCTGCGTTCTCGCGGCGCTGCCGGGGGCTGCCCGGGCGCAGGATGGGGAATTCGCCACGCTTGTGGCCGACAGCCTGTTCATCGACGGGGCCAATCGTCTGATCGCCGAGGGCAATGTCGAGGCGCTGTTCGGCGAGGCGCGGCTGCGCGCGCGCCGCATCAGCTATGACCGCGCCACCGGGCAGATCGAGATCGAGGGCCCGCTGGTCCTGCATGAAGGGCGCGAGGTGCTGATCCTGGCCGATCAGGCCGATCTGTCCGACGATCTGCAGCGCGGCCTGATCCGGTCGGCACGTGTGGTCTTTGACGAACAGCTTCAGATCGCGGCAGGATCGGTCGAGCGGCTGGATGGCCGTTTCACCGAGATGGACAATGTCGTCGCCTCATCCTGCGAGGTCTGCGCCAATCGCCGCACCCCGCTGTGGGAGATTCGCGCCCGCCGCGTTGTGCATGATGATGCCGAACAGCAGGTCTATTTCGAAGGGGCGCAGTTTCGCCTGTTTGGTCTGCCGGTCGCCTATATCCCGCGCCTGCGCGTGCCCGATCCGCGTCTGGAGCGTGCAACCGGGGTTCTCAGCCCGCGGCTCAGCCTGGATTCCGGGCACGGGCTGGGGCTGCGCGCGCCCTATTTCATCGTGCTGGGCACAAACCGCGATCTGACGCTGACACCCTTTGTCGGCCTTGAGGGCACCAAGGCGCTGCAGATGCGCTACCGTCAGGCTTTCGCCACGGGCAATCTGGAACTGGGCGGTCTGATCGCGCGCGACACTATCCGCCCCGGCAGCCTGCGCGGCTTTGCCCGGGCGCGGGGCGATTTCGCACTGGGGCAGGATTACCGCCTGCGCTTCAACCTTATCCAGCCAGGCGACCGTTCCGTGCTGGAAGATTACGATATCGGCGGGCCGCTTCTGACCAGCGATGTGACAATCGACCGGA
>SL_7KL_010_BRINEDRAFT_10000186_pt1 | contig 27821 bp, 29 predicted proteins | sample SodLak_010_BRINE_FD_10663 | JGI IMG/M metagenome (IMG submission 10663)
TCAGAGTTTTATAGCTGCCGCTAGAGCTTCTGGCAACCCGGACTTTGCTGCACGAGCCAACGAAGTGGTAAGAGACGATGTAGCCTTGGAAAGTGCGCGGAATAAAGTAGATCTTGGGCGTATTGAGCTAGCCTACCGACAGAGAGTGCTTGAAGAAGACAGAGAAGAGTGGGAGGAGGTTAACAGAATAAACGAAGAGCACCCGGACCCTGAAAGTAACTTACAAGCGAGGCTAGAATCTCCAGTCCTTGCTGTCAGGGTGGCGGCGCTCACAGAAGCTCAAGCCAGAGGCGAGCTTGACGCCCTAGGCACTAACATTCATGCGCAAAAACTTGAGCTAGAAGCGATGCAGCAGACGGCGGCAATAAACCGCGCCCACCGAGCCTACCAAGAAGCCGGTGGTGCAGACATAAACGTGTTTTTCGAGAGCCTTCGTATGGGGGGCGAGCCCGTTCAGATTGTAGAGGCGGAAGATAGCAGAGGCCGGCCGTATTTTACTCTAGGTAGAGACACTAACAGAGACGGGGAAGCTGATAGCTTTCTTAATTTCCGAGGAAATACTTTAGATAGCCTGTACCAAGATGTACTTAGGAAGTTTAGCGGCCCTGATGCGACGCTAGCACAGCTAAAACAGGACAACCGAGATGCTGTCAGTAATTTCAGCAATAGTGATGTAAGGCAGATTAACAACGCCGCGGCTGATCTACTGGTAGATGACATTATGCGTGCGGCATCGGGGTCGCAGTTTTTTACTCTCCCTGAGGGGATGCAAGAGCAGCAGCTCCAAGATGAAATAGACCCTACACGGTTGCTGGGGGTAGTCGAGCAGGTTTTTGGCGCCATGCGCGAAGGTGTGGAGACTGGCCAATGGAACTCTCCCGTAACAGAGAGCAGCGTTGCTGACTGGATTAAGTCGGATAACATGGGCTACGACCCAGAAACAGACGCGTTTTTTGTCCAATCGCCTATTAACCCCAACGAACGTATCCCTGCGGAGATTTTCCGCCCCGATTCCAGCGCCAGAGAGGCAGCAATCGAGCTGTGGCGAGAGTCTGAAGCTAGGGACGCCGAGCGAGCTCGTTTAGAAGCTGGTGGCCCGGGCATTGATACTCCACCGCGGAGGCAACGCTCCAGAGACCCAAACGAGCCTTTTTTGTTTGATGCTCCGGGGATTCTACGAGGCGTCGGAGAAGGTTTACGATCGACTTATATCGAGCCTTTTACTGCTGGAGGCTGGCGGGCGGAGCCGGAGCCGGAGCAAGACATGGCCGACGGCGGGCTGGTAGAAGCATCAGGAGAGCCGACAAAAAGAAAGTGGCGCGAGCGTGCAGCCACTGGCATACGAGCCAACCAGCAGGCTCAACGGTCTATGGAGGGGGAGGTTGCCCCTAGCGCGCCGCTGGCGTACCAGCCTCTCAACGATATGTCCCCCATGGAGCGTATGCAGAGAAGCAGAGTGCCAGCGCCTAGGAACATGGCTGACGGGGGGCTTGCGCGCAAGGATATGCGGGGAGGTGGCGAAGTCAGCGGGCCCGGCACCGCTACCTCAGACTCAATCCCTGCAAGGCTGTCAGACGGAGAATACGTGCTAAACGCAGAGACTGTTGAAATGGTCGGTGAAGACTACCTAGACAAGATCAACAACGCAGGGCTGCGCCGTAGAGACTCACGTAAGAGAAAATAAGCATGGTTGACCGTTACCGCGACGACGAAGATCGCAACGTGCCTACACGAACAACTAGCGCTCAAGACGTTATTAGGCAAGACGTTGAGAGAGCTAAGGCTTCACGGTCAGCGCCAACAGAGCGCAGCATGGGCGGAATAGGTATTGACCGCCTTAGCGACTCCCCCGTACGTGGAGCCGACCAAAGAGGCGCGCTCTCCCGGGGCGTTGGCGGAGGGCTTCTGTCCCTGCGTGCCAGCGGGGCTGGGATTGCAGCGTTAGCTGGAGACCGGATTGGTTCGGATCGACTTCGTGACTGGGGCTTTGAGCGCTACCAAGAGCTGCAGGAGCGCGTTAGCGAGACCATGCAGCCTGAGCAGGAAGTCGAGAATATCGAGTCCTTGGGTGATGCGTGGCAGTTTGCCCAGTATTGGATAGGCTACGGTCTCGCACAGCTAGGCCCTACCGCCGGTGCTGGAGCCATTGGCTCGGCTGTTGGTCGTCGTCTTGTACGACAGGGTGTGGATCGTTATCTGCAGACGCAAGCCGCTCGCAACCGTGTCTCAGCAATGACTGCGCAGGGCGTTCCCCAAGAAGCCGCAGAAAACAGTGTCCGTGAAGTCGCTTCGCGAGCGATGCAGACGGCGGCTAACCGCGCCGCTCGGCGAGGAGCTTTGGCGGGCTCTGGCGTGCCCTCTGCCGTCCAGCAGATTGGCGCTACTTACGGCCAAGCAGGGGAGCAGGCTATTGCCGAGGGGGGCACCCTAGATGACGTTGATGTAGGCCGGGCCGTCGCCGCTGGCACCGCAGGAGCGGGGCTTCAGTACATCGGCCAGCTGACGCAGCTGGGCGCGCTGGGGGTGGGCCCCGGGCGAGAGCTTCTTAGTCGTCCTTTCAACGCTATGGCGGGTGCAACGGGTGGCAGTGTACGGCGCGGTCTGACGCGTGGCACGACAGCAGCTACTGTTGAGGGCACGGCCGAGGTCGGGCAGGAGTTCACGCAGGCGTTCGGCGCTGGTCGAGAAGCCCCTGAGCCTAAAGACTTGATGACTCCGTTCGCTGCCGGTGCCGTAGGCGGTGCGGCAGTAGGCACTGCAGGTGGATTTTTTGGCCGACGGGCACCGACGCTAGAGGAGCAGCGTGAGGTTAGGCGCCAAGAGCAGACCACTTTTGAAGAGCGAGTCGAGACTGAGACGCCGGTCACTTCTGCTGACGTTGTAGTTGACCCGCAGATTGATGCCGTGCCAACCCCGAGCACGCTGGATTCAGAAGGGGCGAAGCTGGCTAAAGCCCGGCTAACCCCCGGCATGTCTCGAAGCGAAATTGAGACTGAGTTCTTACAAGTCCCGACCATGCGCAAGCGCGATGGAACGCTGCGCAAAGATGCTTCTCGTTTAGTAGATGACCTTCTTGTTGGCAGTAACGAGCCCGATCCTGCGGTCGCGGCGACAGATAAACCGGGCGGAGTAAGACGAAGTGGTTGGGATAAAGCTATTAGAGACCCCGCCGTCAAAGCCGCTAGCACCCCGCAAGCTGTGCAAGAGGCGCTTAAAAACCCAGAGCTTGGGCTAATCAAGAAAAGCACTGAAGGCACTGAGAATGTCCAACTCAATGCGAACGGCCGGCGCGTTGCTGAGGCTATTGCCAAGGCAAAAGACAATCGCGGTGCCCAGCCTAGTCGGTCAGTAGATACGCAAGAGCAAGGCGTTCGCGACACAGTCAACGAAACGTCCCGCATGTCGGACGAAGAACTGAACAATGTTGTCAGAGAGCAAACAGAAACTCCGGCTCAGCAAGAAACTCCAGCGCAGCAAGAAACTCCGGCGGCTTCGACTCCGTCGGGCCAAGCGCGTGCGGAGGCCGCATCAAGAATACGGCCAGTGTTCACTACGCCGCCCCCGGTAGTTACCGACCCCGAAGTTGAGCTAGCGCCGTCTGGAGACGACGGGGTAAGACTTGCCCAAGAGCGGGCACTGTTTCTAGCAACGCAGGGGTACACCCCGAACGCTGTAGCTCAGCGCCATGAATCCGTAAGAAACCTAAGCGATGATGTCCGAGCGGAAGACAACCTCGCTACAGTAGAAGTAGCAGGAGACCAGAGTACCGGACCTGTGTTGCCAGAAGCAGAGAATCGAAACATAATCAACTTGTTTGACGACATCCACAGAACGACCCGTATTCGCGATACAGCCGCTAGCCGAATCGCTGGCTCTGGCACTCGGGCGGTTACTGATGAAAGCGTGTTAGCCGCGGCCAGCGACTTTCCTCCGAATGACCGAACAGCCCAAAACATCGACCAGTATCGACAATCTTCCAGAGATCTGGAAGGGTTTTTCCAGCAGCTCGAAAACAAGATAGGCACCAAGACTATAAATCAGGCGTTAGCGAACGCCAAAAAACTTTCGGCTGCTAGGAACGAAAACGTGCCCTCGCGCATGCAAGGCACCGAGACTTCAGACGGGGTTCGCTTCAGTCAGGCATGGAATCAGTACAGAGACGGGCGCCTCGGGTCACCTTTTATTTCGCCCAGAGTGTTCCGCCATGCCAATGAAGTGGAAAATACTGACCCCGGGCCGTCCCCTAAGGTGCGGGAGATACTGAACGGCAAATATAAAGTGTTCGGGCGGATAAAAGCAAAAAGTCAGGCAGACGCCGTACTGCTTCACGTTCGCCACACCTCAGAAAGCCCGGTAGCTCGCCGTCTGGCTGGTATGCTGCGCTCAGTGCTAGACGAAAACGGCCTTTTAGAAGAAGGCAAAGTACGCTTTATGATAATGAAGAAAAAGCAGCATTCGGCGAGCACTAGGGGCGGGCCCAGTAAAGCGGCTTCAACGAGCTTCCCTGCGAAAAGTGGGAAGGTGCCCCACTACGCACACGTCACACTGTATAAAGATGGGCAAAATACGGCGACTATGCTGCATGAGCTTGTCCATGTCGCATCACAAGCAACGCTTGAACAGGCGGCTCAGCGCAAAGGCACCAAGGCGGCTCAACAAGCCTACGCCGAGCTAGCCAAAATTTCCCGCCAGCTGTCCGGCCTTGACGAGGCGCAGGTCAGAAATCAATACGGAAAGCGCACTGCGGAAATACTAAAAATAGCTAGAGCGCCGAAAAAATCAACGCCGCAACGAGAGCTGCTAAACAACGTATCTGAGCTTTTGGCTTACGGTTTTACAGACGAAGGCTTTCAGCGGCTGATGCTAGATCAAGACACACCGACTTCGGGGCGGAGTGTGCAAGCTAGCCAGAGTTTTTTAGGTCAGAGAGGGAAACTGGGGGCGTTGTGGAATCGCTTCGTGGGCGTAGTGAAACGCCTAGTTGGAGCGGGGCGGATCGCGAATACTGAGTTTGAGCGGTTTGTGTTTGCCTCGTCCTCCCTGCTGCAAGAGGCCGCTACAGCACGCAACCAGCTGCAAAATGAAACGCGCCGTAGAGAGTTGTCGTCTATAGGTCACATACCTCCGCGAGACGACGACTCTTTTAACCCAAGCGCTGCCATGGAGGATGCCGACACTGCGCAAGCCGCTCAGACCGCGTGGCGTATCGACACTGCGCACCTAGACGGCGCACAGCGGGTGAAAGAGAAAGAACGGCTGGCTGCGCAGGCGAAAAGAGACGAAGAGTCTGCGCAGGCGCGAGAAGCCCGGGTTGAGGAGCAGCGCAGAGAACGTGGGGATGACCGCAGCGCCGTGCCCACTGACCAAGCTATCGACTCAGCACGACGAGACGCCACAATTTTTGACCGCATTGGGCGCAACGTCATGGACTCTATTGGCGGCTTTATTGCTGGGGTAGACAACTTCGATTACCAGTCATGGGCAGAAGGCAGGCTCCAACGGGGCAGCGAAAGGATCGATGATTTTGTCGCTGGAGGAACCGACAACGATCCCGCAGCCGTTAGCGCTCTGCGAAAAGCGGTGGGGTACAGTCTGGGCCAAACTGTTGATAAATACGGCGTACCTTCTGGGCTGAAAGGACTGCTTTACCGACTGCAAGCTACGGTTTGGACTAACGACACTAGACTTCGAGAACTTGGACAGCAGCTCCATAACCTTACAGAGAATCAGCAGTTTGCTATTTTGGAGGCGCTAGACGATGGCAACGACACTCGCATAGAAGCGACCATAACTGATGCAAACGAGCTGCGATTGGCGAAAGAACTCGCCTCCGAAGTCCGCGCCTTGTTCAAAAAGGGCCAAGAGCTAGGGCTGCTGTCGGACGTTGACCAACATTCAACCCTTCTAGACTACATCCGGGTTGGCTCTCGCAAAGAGTTAGGGCTTAAAGACAGCGCCCAGCTTCGCAAATCGGCGGCTGCTACTGTGGGCAAACTAAGCGGTGGGAGCCGCGCCCTTGCCGAGCAGACCCCCGTTACAAACCTCCATGTCATCGGAAGTAGCGGGCATGTCATTCCTGTCCAAAATATACAGCCCGGCATGAAATTCTTGCGTGCCCGCAAAATGGACGGAGAGACCTATTACATTTCTCCCGAACTCACCCACGGGCAAGTGAAAAAAGAGGGCTTGGTGCCGGACTACGAGCACCCCACAACTTTGTTTACAGTTAAAAAAACCAACAAAACCACTGGGGATGTGACCTTTACCCGCCCGAGGACTCCTGACGAGTTGGCGAGCAGTGACGAGCGGGCTGATCTAATGGCGTCTGTGCTTCTATCCACGCAAGCGCTTTCGCACCGCGTAGCCACGCTAGAGTTTCAGGACTCGATGCTGGTGGTTAACAAAGGCATGGCCAAAGACGACCGGTGGATCACCGAGGCGCTGCCGGACGACGTGCCCGAGAGTCGGCTAATAGACCTAAAATCGCCGGGCGCTCTCTCCAAAGCCCGTATGCCCGGGCGGTGGGTCAAAGTGCCTGACGAGCCCAACGTGTGGGGGGATTTGTCCGGCATGTACATGTCCGGCCCTACCTACGCAGCCATGAAGGACATGCAGAACACGGACCCGATGCTCCTTAACAAGAGCCCGATGTTCTCCCTTATGAACCGCGTGTGGAAAAAGAACATGACCACGTGGAGCCCCGTAACTCACATGAATAACATTGGGGGCAACTTCACGCTGCAGTATTTCCACGACATCCCGTCATCCAACATGAAGACGGCTTTTGAGTTAGTTCTGCACAAACTGTACCCGCAGGTTCACCGTCGGGTGTACAAGCGCGACCTGCCGGAAAATCTACGGAAGCTCAACGAGGAAGTTGAGAACATGGGCATCCAGCTGGTCGCGCACAAGTACAATGAACTCGACCCAGAGTCTGCCAATGAACTGGCCCTAGCGATTACCCAGTGGCGTCGAGACGGCAACGACGATGCCAGCTCTACTAGCGCCACCACCACCGCCACGGCATTGGAAGCGATCAGCGGCACGGTGGCGAAGTTCGACCGCACGCTCTCAGAGTTGTACAGCAACCAAGACAACGTGTTTCGTATCGCTGCCTACATGACTTACGTGCAAAATGAGCAGGCCAAAGGGCGAGCGCCTGACCGCACCGTTATGGAAGAAGCGGGCGCCTACGCAAGGGATTCTTTTGTCAACTACCGGATCGACGCGCCGTTGATCAATGCGCTGCGCACGGGCGCTTTTGGGTATCAGATGCCTTTCTTGGCGTGGACTTACCGAGCGGTTCCCCTTGTCGCCAAAACCGCGCTGACTAAGCCTTGGAAAATGGCGGTCGTGACCGGGGCTCTGCGAACCATCAACGCCATGGCGTATACACTCCTTGGTGCTGACGAAGAAGAAGAGCGCGAGCTGCTACCAGACTTTATGAGCCGAAACATCTGGGGCATTGGTGCGCCAATGTCTATTCGCATGCCGCTTGGCGACGACGAAAATCCGGTGTTTTTCCACACGGGCAACATGATCCCGGCTGCTGATCTGTTCACAATGGACCGAAGCGCTAACGTGCCGACTGCCGCAGTGCCCGGCGGGCCCATGATGGTGATGCTACAAGCTGCGCTTAACTACGACACGTTCCGTGACGACGACATCGTGTACGACACTAGCCAGACCCCCATGCAGGACTTTGCGGCTTTTGTTGCTCGTAACGGCGGCCCCCGTTTGCTGGTAAGCGCCTTCGATACCGGGCACGACTTGGTGGTGGACCCGTCTGGGCCGCTGGGGCACAAGCCCAACAAAGTGCTCAACCTTGCTCGGTTCATGGGGCTGAACATGCGGGAGATCAATCTACCGGAGCAGCAGCTGTACCAGAGCATGAACGTGCAGCGCATTCGACGCGAGTATTCCGCAGCCATCAACAGGCTGAACAGGGAGTATCATCGCAGAGGTAGATTCCAGAGCTACGAAAAGCTGCTGCGTGACACCCAAAGGCTGGTCGAAGCGATGGAGGACGAGATCACAGAAGAACTGGGTCTGGATTAACGGGCAAGAGGAAAATATCGTGGCCAGAGATTACAAGCGGGAGTACGCAAACTACCACTCTCGACCTGAGCAAAAGAAGAAACGAGCGGCGAGAAATGCCGCTCGCCGTCAAGCCGAGAAAAAAGGGCAGGTTCGCAAAGGTGACGGCAAAGACGTCCACCACGTCCGGCCGCTGGCGAAGGGAGGCAGCAACAACAGCAGCAACTTGCGAGCCGTCAAACGCTCTGCTAACCGCAGCTTTGCCAGAAACAAAAAAGCCGGGATGAAGTAACCCGCCTATTCAACTTGAGACAGTCTGGGCTTCACGTCCATCGGTGACTCTACCGTAGAGCTCGCTTCAATGAGCCGGGCGTGAGTTGACATGTCCAGCACGAAGCAGTAAGTCTGGCCACTAGAGCTAGCCCCCTGCACGCCCTTGAACAACGTCTTGCGCACGTTGTCCTTAACGCCAACGCCTTCTTTCTTCAGTCCAGCAATGACGGCTCGAAACTCTGCGCCGTTGACCGCACACCAGCGCCTGAACAGTGAGCGGTTTATGAACATAGACCCGCCTACGAATTTGCCGTGTTCATCAAACAACGCTTCTGAGCGAGCGCAAGCAGACTTCGGAGTCGGGGACAGTACGCGGCCTCTGTGGCCTCCCCCGGGCGCTGGAGCCTCGTGCCAGTGGACGATCTTGTCAGCGTTCTCCGTGAGGTACTGCATGCACAGGTCCAGCCCGTCCATGGCCCCCTCTATGTTGGTCTCACGCAGGTAAAGAATATGCTGAAGGCCGTTGCGCACCGCTGCTCTATAGTCAAAATGAATCAAACCGAGGTCTGACATGATCTCCCCTACGGCGTCTGCCAACACCATCATGGCTTGGTAGAAACGCTCCGGGCCGGTAAACGTGAAGTCATACCGGTCATAGAATCGCCGATAAGCTCGGTCAAACACGGCCGATGCGCCACCCCGCTTAATAATCTCTTCAACTATCATAGGGCCAGCCAGCCCGTAATTCTCTTCCAGCAGCTTGCTCATCTCGTAGCCCACATTGACTCCGGGCTTATCGAAAATCGGCAGTTTGTCGAAGTTAAACTGCAGTACACGCAGCTTCTCTGCCTCAGAGGAGTAACGCATGCCCAGCACGTCATAAGCATCACGGTTAGAGGATGAAAAAATTGGCATCATCCACGAGACTTTCTCGCGAAAACCATCCGCCGACTGCTTCACCCGGTCGCGCTCTCGCCCCTCCTGCAAGGTGAACGCAAACGACCGAAGCCGCTCGGAGTCCATCGTCGTGATCTCGTCAATGTACGCGCCGAGGCTGTGCATAACGCCAAAATGTTTGTAGAGGGAGTTGTCTGTGTCATTGACTGTGCGCATCAGCTTCGAGGGCTTGCCCCAGATGCTCAGCCCCATGCGGGCGGTAATGGTCTTGCCGCTTCCTGACTCCTTGCTGTACGAGTTGACCAGCGTAGAAGCGAGCCCCGACCCAGCCATCAGGGGGGAGCCCGCCATCATCAAAAAGACTAGCCCGTGGTACTTGGCCTTGGGCTGAGCGAACAGCTTGGTCAGTTTTTTCCAGACGCCTAAATCGCCTTTCGTTGTAATTGACGGCTCGTAGTCTTTGATGGGGCCGTCATAGTGAACAAGCCCGGCGTCTTGCTCGCCGTTGCCAATCGACCCAGAGCTCCCCAAGAATGTCCCATTCACTTGCCAGCCGAAATGCTGGTAGTAAAGGTCCATCGGCGACGACTTCTGAAGTTCCTGTAGGTAGGTCATAAGATATTGTCTCAATGGTCTAGGGTCACCAGATATGTACACTTGCCTCAAAGCTAGTGCTTTGAGAAATTCTGATCCGCCATTGGCAATGTCCAGCACGTTCATGTCGATGATCCGCTCCCCCTCAAGAGGGAACTTGACCAGTATCTTTATCGTCTGGTGGTTCTCGTCCATGTTCATAAACCGCGCCATGACGTGCATCACGTAGGGGCTTACAAACGTCGCTTCATCCGCACCGGGCGGAGTGTACATCAGCGCCCCGTTTTTGACTGAGTAGCGCCGAGGCAGGGTGATCTGCACCGAAGTCTGTGTCTCCGGGTTTGTCATCACCACCTCAGAGGCCCCGGAGGTCAGATGTGCAGGCGTAGTGATCTTGCCACGGTGCGGGCATCCCTCGCAGCCGCTTGGGCATAAGTTCTCAAAGGTAGAACACAATGTCGGCCCGGTGCCTTTCCACCCTTTGAGCTTTCTCAGGTTATCGTCCAAGTCAAAACCCGGGTGGTTCCCGCTCAGACGAACAACCGCGTCTTCAACATCGTCGGCGAACTTTGCAATGCCCAACGAAGCCCGCCAAAGCGGCTCTTGGACTTCTTGCCCTGCCGCGTCGTAATGGCCCCCTGTCGCCATCAGGGCATCAATCTGTTTACAACCTCGCCTAACAGAATCGAGAACTACCGGGTCGCCTTCGTCTAACACGGCAGACATGACTGTGGATTTTTTCGACGGTTTGGAAGGAGACTGATAGACCGCCGCCCCCCGGTAAGGCTTGAGTACTTTGCCTAGCTCTAGCGGAGACACCGCCGGGGTATCCCGCACCACGCGGACTTCTCGCCAGTTTGCCGGGTCTTTCTTGTGGTGCGCGCCCGCTGGGCGAAGCACCATCGAGGGGTCTTTCACTTTGCTGGCGTCAACGTCCATGCCGCTAGTCTGTAGCGCTGCCAGCAGGCAGCTCGACATTATCTGCCATATCCGGGCTGGCACGGCGTCTGTCATCGGCCAGTAGGCATGCACCCCGCGACCGCTCGCCACCAACATCGGGTACGGCAGATTGAGTCCATCGCAAACAGAGAAAAGTTCTCTCGCTGCGTCTTTCGCGTGGGGGTATTTGTGGTGTCCGCCGACGTCTATGTCGCAGCAGAGGGATTTGAACTTGTAGGCCATCTTTTGGAGACGGCGGATTCTAGATCGTCCAGTGTCTGGGTCAACTTCGATGTTGTCTTTGAAGGTTCCTATGGCGAAGTAAACGTCCAGTGCGGTTTGGTCTTTATCAGCTATGGCTTGGGTTAGTGTGTCAAAAGAGTCGTAGTTCTCGTTCCAAGCTAGGCTCTTTTTGCCTGCGGAAGGCTTCTTCAACCAAAGTACGTAAGAACCTTCTTGCGGCAGGACTTTTTCAAGAAATTCTCTGGTGTCCATAAGGGCTCTCGCGGCGTTGTGTCCGTTCTAATAAAACAGAGGGGGAGGTGGACACGCCTCCCCCTCCACGCCGGGGATCAGCCGACGTTGCAAGGCCGAAGTTTTGACGCTATCACTCGTCGAACATGTTGTCGAGTGCCTGCTCAAGATTAGAGACTTCCTGAGCCGGTTCTTCAGCGTCCTTTTTCTTCGCTTTCGGCTTCACCCCCGACGCTGCAGCGGCGGGCTTAGCCTCCTCTTCCTCGTAAGCCTCAGCCTCGGGGTCCGATACCGGCTCGGGCTTTGCCTCAGGCTCGGACTGCGGCTTTGGTTCCGGGGCAGACTCTGTCGTCTCCGGCTTCTGCAAAGCCGGGGCCGCCGACGGTGGCAGCATACGGACAGCCACCTTGACCTCGTCGCTCTCAGACAGCGCCTCGATCCTCGGCAAAGCCTTATTGGGCAAAAAACCCTTGTACTTAAACGTCAGCTTAGGGAACGTCGCCGTGTCGTCAAAGCCCAACTGGGTGACCACTTCCTCGGGCATCACACCGTAGTTGTTCAGGTGCTTGAAATACTCCCGAAGAGCTTTCATGCCGCTAACCGGCACGGTCAGACCGTACACCTTGCCGCTCGGGTCGGCTGCAGGTACCACGGCGAGGTGGCGCTGGTCGGCACACAGCTTCGACTTTGCCCCAGAAGGCGTGATCTTGCTGCCAAGGACGTTGTTCGGGCACGACGCGCAGTTGTCATGCACCGGGTTCTCTACGCTCGGATCAGGCCGCACACCATCGTGGCTAAAACAGTCCGGGCGCAAATCCGTGGCGTTGGGGTCATACGGCCGTCCATAAAACGACTTGGATACCTTCGGGTTAGCCCCGACGATTGCCACGTCCAAGTTGATCCCAACGACAGTCTCTACGCCTTCCTCGACCAAGCGGAACCGACTGGCCCGGGTAGAAATCCGGGGGAACGAAGGCCCTTCCGACTGAACGATGGCCGACATCACTGAGGACTTCTGAGTGCCCTCCTGCTGACGCTGCTGGATACGCTTTGCAATATGCTCCGGCACTTGCATGCTAGTGTTCTGCTCACTCATAGATATTTTCCTTGCAGTAGACTGGGGTTACGAAGACCGGACATTGAACGACCGGTAGGTTGAGAAATTGACACCCGGGGGCGGTTCGCCATTCTCTTCGACATAAGCCTTAACGGCTTTCTTGCTAGCGCGCTTTTCCATCAAGTCCCACGCCTCGTTCTCAAGAACGAAGTCAGTGAACTCGCTAGGGGCCGCAACGCTACAGTTGGTAAGAGTGCTCCAGTAAGCCGTACCAGCCGTCGTGGCGATGGTTTTCAAACCATGCTCGTCCGCCTGTTCGGTAATCCACTGCTCAAGCAGCTCCATTTTGCGCCGGTACTCAGCCTCCACTTCTCGGTGGGCCTGCTTTACCGACTCCAGTTCGGCACGAAGTGCGACGTACTTCTGCACCGCCTTCTCATAGTCCATATCGTATGACTCCTTTATAGGTCACTCACTCATTTACACCACTGACCAAAGACAGAAAATCACTCAGGACTCTGCGCTTGGTCTCCAACCTACGATAGAGCTCCCGCTCAAAGTAGGTCGCATAGACGTGGTACACCACTGTCTTACCTTGGGTCGTCAGCCTACGGATACGGGCGTTGGCCTGCTCGTAGGCTTCCAAGGAGTATATAGGTGCATACCACACTATGTTCTTGGACCGCGTCAAGGTCAGTCCATGGGAGGCCACCTTTGGGTGAGCTAGCAGGACGTCAATCTTGTCGGTCTCTTGGAAATCATTGAATATCTGGTGGCGCTGCTCGCGCCCGACGCTGCCATTCACGACCGCTACGTCGTAACCCTTCTTCTGCAGCACTTCAGCCAGACGCTCCTGAACGCCTCGCAAAGGTACATAAACAATCGTCTTGTCCTGTATCTCGTCGAGGATGCCCAGCAGCGTCTCTATGCGCCCCTTATCGTCGAAATGCACATGCTTGCCTTCGCTGTCGTAAGCAACGCCACAGCCTACCTGCAGCAGCTTCTGGAAGAGCACCGCCGCGTTGGCCGCTGAAATGTCTTCGCCCTCAATCATCGCGGCAGTCTTCAGTTCTTTGAAGGCTTTGAGCTGCGCCTTCGACATAGACGCCTCGCGATGCACCAACGTGGTCTCAGGCAAATCCTTGCACTCAGACAGGTCGTAGCGGATCGACGGCTGCAGAACGCGCTTGCAAACATCCAGCGCGTCTTCTCTCGGCACCCACTTGAACTGAGTCACTTTGCGCATCGTCATGTCTTTGAATGCCGTGAAACTTCGGGGGAGGTTCTTCGACCCAACCAGCTTTGCCAGCGTCCATCCGTCGGTGGGGCTCTGCGCGATAGGGGTGCCGGTCATCATCCACAGCCACGGATTATAGGTTCTCATGAACGTGAAAAAATCCCGGAACCGCTTTGACGTGGGGGACTTCAGTGCAGTGCATTCATCGTAAATGACCAGACCAAACTGACTCAGGTCGCTATCCGGCACGACCCCCAGCCCATCGTGGTTGATGATTGCCACCTGCAACCCGGGGGAGTTCAGTAGCTCGATACGTTTTTTCTTGCTGCCGACGATGATCTTGAAATCAAGGTGCGGCATGTGGCGCATAATCTCTTTGCCCCACACGGACTTCAAAGTTGACAGGGGTGCGACGATAAGACACTTCTGGATGGTCCCCTCACGCATGAGGTAATCCGCCGCCCACAAAGCGCTCATGCTCTTCCCAGTCCCGGGGGCATTGAGGCACAACGCCTTCCGGTTCAGCACGAAAAACGCCGAGGTTTGCTTCTGATGCTCCATGGCCTCAAAGCGAGCAGGCCAGTCATAGTAGTGCAGGATCGGCGCCGGTGCGCTGGACATCCCGAGGTTCCGCAAAACGTGGGTCTCTTCAACTTTATGAGGGACGGCCGTCCACTGCTCACCTTCGTACTCGAAAGTCCGGGCATGCGGTATGACTCCGCCAAGGGACTCAAGTGTCGGAGTGTTGAAGACAATATGCTGCTTGTTAGGGAGGACAATCATTTAAAAGCCCCCGCCTTTAGGGATAGGAAACGCAAAACTTTTATGGGGGCCATCCAAAATAATCGTGTCACGAAACGTGGAGCTATCTTTAATGAGGTCCACACCGAAGTCTGCTTTGCATCTACCTATGTCTATATCAAGTTCAAACACAGGCGCCATGACATCCACGACGCCTTTCAAGGTGTCCGCTGTCACGATAGGTTCGTGTGACCTCGTAAACCGCTCGTCCCTTGCATAGACTGAATACTGTCTAGTAAGGAACTTTAAGTCGCCCTTTGCTCTAACAGGCCCTTCGTGGCTAACAATAGCGTAAGGAGATGGGGCTAAGTCACCAACATCTAAGTTGCTAAAAATGTGCAAAAAATGGTAATACCTACGTTCGCTCAATGTTGAGTGCTCATACTGTGCAGCTAACTCAATAAGCTCGTCCGTGTGTAACAGCTCTTCATACGCCGAGTGGGGCGTAAAAAAAATCTCAGGGTTTATGTATGCTCTAACAATTTTGTCCTCTTCCATGTACGGCGTAGCCTTTCTGAGCTCCATCCACACTTTCCCAACCTCCGTCAGTCTAAAAAAGGGAAAGGGCTTATTGTCTTCCATTAGCGGGGCTGCAATCGCCATTATTAACTCCTTAACTACTAACGTGTTAGTAACTCTTCTAACTCGTGTACGTTTTTCTCGTTGACCACCAACGCTAGCCCCTCGGCGCTGGCTATTTTTTCAAGCTGTAGCTTCTGCCACTTAGAGGGGCTGTTCTTACCGAACTTCGTCTCTATGCCGACGAACCGTCCGTTGAGGCAAACGATGAAGTCCGGTACACCCTTAACGCCGTAGCCAGTCGGCACCGGCATGAACCACCACGCGCCCATGCGATCCAGCGTTTTCTTCACTTCCTGCTTAACGTCGCCTTCTTTGCGCATCAGGGCAGAAATCCTTTGCTGGGCACCAACCGCACAACGGGCTGGGCTTGGTTATAAACAGCCCAAGGTCCACGGCATCCTGTACCGCCGTAAACCGGGACGAGAGATTCTTCCACATGAGCTCGACGTGTCGGCGCTTGTAAGTTGCTGGTGTAGAAAAGTCGTGAAGCAGCCACAAAAAAGAGGTCTTCACTTCTTCGACGTCTGGGAACAGATAAAACACCATGCACGCGAACAGCTGTAGCTGCATCGGATTGTCCCGAATCTTCCCAGTCTTGTAGTCACCACAGAAAGCCCGCTTGCCGTTGACAACCAACACGTCAGCGATACTTCTGATCCAAACGTCATCAGCCTTCCAATCACAAGGCTCGCAGTCGTGGTTCACCGCCATCTGAAGCTCATAGTATTTCTGCCCGGGCATGCGGCGGATACTGTCTACAAGCGGCTTGAAGTCCCGTGTCTCAATGGTCAGTGCGGCAGGGTCGCCCGTGCGCCCGTAGTCTTCGAGTGACTTGTGGACACGGTTGCCGTAACGACTCGCATCACTCCCGGGGTCTTTCACATTGCGCGTGACGTACAGGTAATCAAACTTCTGAGGACACTGCTCAAACGTCGATAGCCGACTATAAGACAGGGCCATCGGTCGGTCAGCTTTTTGCGCTTCCATAGCTCTCCCCAACGCCACACTCACTCGCCAGAGGAATGTCTCCTCGGCACCACTCCGGCGCTACTGCCAACGATTCAGTCACCCACGCCTTGCACTCATCGACCTGATCGTCGGGCACGACGCAAACCACCTCATCGTGAACAGTAAGTGACACCGGGAACTGGCTATTCACCCGGGCCGCTTGCCACATCACGATATGTCTCGCCACGTGCTGAGACAAATTCTCAACACACTTCCCACCATAAAGGCGCGGGCGCATTTTACCAAGACGGTACGTCCACTGTTGGTCTACATTGTCCCAACACAGATCGTTGTAACACACTCCGGGAAGCCCGGGTACTCCGTACCCCCCGTGGTTGGTGACTACCCATCCGCAGTCGTCAACGCCGACCAGCACTTCTCGGTTGTATATCGCGGGCAGTATTTCGCGCTGCATGCGCCTCCAGAGAGCACACACTTTCGGGTGCATGTCTCTGTACACAGTGACAACATGCTGGGCCTCTGACGCAGAAATGTCTGTTTTACCCATGAGCCGGACCATCTCCCGGAAGGTGTTGGCCCCCGACCCGTATTGCAGCGAGAGCATGGCGACTTTCCCGACCATACGTTCGCGGTCATGTTTGCCCTTGATCACTTTCTTGCCGAACAAACGGCTAGCGAAATCACAGTACACATCACCAGCGCCGGGGTTGTCGTCATAAAAACGAATCTTGTCCAAGACATCGTTCTGGCCCGACACGGCCATCGCCACGCGCAACTCAATGTTTGACGAGTCGCCTACGACAATCTTATAACCGGGCGGCGCAACCATCGCCTCTCGTATCGCCCTAGCAGGGCCCCGGTTAGGGATATTCTGGGCATTGACCGAGTTGCCCCCGCTGTAACGGCCAGTTGTCTTGGCACCCCAGTGGCGAAGATAGACCGGAAACCTGCCCCGCTCTGCAGTCTCGATCAGCCGTAAAGCGCGGGTCTCAGCGATAGTGGACTTCACGCCCAGCCTAGCGGCCACCAACGCCTGAACGTCCTCGTCCGGGTGGTCAAGCAGCTCCGTAAACACCTTGTCGCTTTTGGCGAACGCGTAAGTCTCTTTGCCGGTTCGCGGGCTGATCTTGGTGGGCGGGTCTACCCCCAACTCTTCAAGGGCTGAGGCGAACTTTGGATTAGACATAAGCTCGTCTTTGCGTATCGACACCCGCTCTAGCAGCTTCTCTTTGCGCTCAACTTCGCTATCGTAGTAGGCGCGTAGCTTGTCGGCATCGAGGGCGATTCGCGGTTCAGTGAACATACGGATCGACATATCAATCAGCTTGAGCTCGACAGGAGGAACTTGGTCTAACAGCACACCTGCGAGCGCGTAAGTTAGCGCAACGTCTTGGAGGCAATAATCTGCATAGCGGCTTAGCTGCTCAGGCACAAAGTCTTCCAGCCTCAGGCCAAGCGCGTTTAGCACCTCCCGGCCCTTGGTCCCCAATCCGAAGTGCGTAGCCAACGAAGCAAGACTGTGGCTGTTCAGCCACGGGTAGCACATCCGCCCCATGCTCAGCGTGTCCATCCACAGCTTCGGCTTCAGCCCAAGACGCTGGGTGGCGATGAACCCGTCGAACAAAGTGTTATGACAACAGACTGGGGTGGACTCCCAGTCAAACTGGTCTCGCAGCCAGTCAGCGACCTCCTGCTCGGACTCAGAGCAGAACCACTGGGGCGTATGCTCGCCGCTGGCCTTTACGCCAACGCCAATGATCTGAAACCGGGGGTCGAGGACGTAGGCGTCAGTCTGAAGTTTGCCTAGCGAGAACTCTCGGTCGTAGTACGTCTCAAAGTCGATAGTGGCAAAGTCCATCATCAACTACTCCTCCTTTTCCGTTATGCGGAAGTCTCTCAACGCGTTGCTTTGGAGTCGTTCTTCGATCTTGGCCACTGTGGCTTTTATCTCGCCCTCGCTACGAACGGTCCACCATGTCATGGCAGACCCCGTGGTCGAGCTGACCACCACTTTGCGCATCCCATCTTTGCGCGGCTTGTACATTCTGTAAGTAAGCGACACCGCCCCCCGGGCGGGGGGCGCATCTGTTTTATTACTCATTGATTCTCCTACCAACGGCTCAGATAGCAGATAGTCCGGTCTTGGAATTTGACGTTGTAGATGGTGTCGCCAGCGTCGGCGGGCAGCTTGTCAATTATTGCCTGAACAGAAATCCCGGGGGAGTTTACGGTGATGATCAAGTGCTCGTCGTCCACCACCACGTTCTCTGACTCCCTAGACTTAACGTCAACACCTAGCTTGCTGAACCCGACGACCAGTCGGGACTCAAGGCGGCGTAGTCGGTCTACAACGGTAGGCTCTTTCATTCTTATCTCCTAGAGGTTGATTTCAATTTTCTCACCGAACGGGACGTCCGCTTCGCCGTACCCGGCCATGTGCCCCCAGACCACCGGGTACTCAGGCTGGGACAGTTCGCTGACGTCTCCGCACAGGTCAGTCAAGTACACCAGTGCTGCCGGACGCTCGGTAGACTGCTCGATGTGATCAAACACCGGCTTGAACCGAGTGCCGCCCCCGCCTCGGGGGTGCAGCTTGACGGGGTCGCCCGGGTAGAAAGTCTCGGTATGCTTGACCGATACGTCACAATACACCACTTCAGTAGACTCTGGGCGACAGTCCTCACAGATAGCAGTGATCTCGCCGGAAATCTGATCAAGCTCTGCAGACGAGATAGACCCGGAAGTATCGACGGCCACCACCAGCCGCCCCATCGACTCGTTATGCAGTGAGGGCATGTAGACGCCTTGGGGCATAAGACGTCGGTTGAACCGGCGGTACGTGTAGTCATCGCGGCTGACTGACGTCATCACCTGACGCAGTACCTCGCTCCAAGAGACCTTAGAAGCGCGAGACTCGCCGATGACCCGATCTACTAACGCGTTAGTATCGCCAGCAGCCTTGGCCATCTTGGCAGCGGTGACAATCGTCGCTTCTATGTCTGCCAATTCAGCCTCGTCTGGCGCCACGCGCAGGTCGCCAGCGGACTCATCGAACCCACCTTGGGCCCCGCCTTGCTCATCCTTAGTGCCGTCGCCATCGCCGTCGCCCCATCCGCCTGAGGACTTACTCTCGGGTGGGGGGTTCTCCATGAGCTTCCGGTAGACATACTCGGACGACATGTCCTCAGTCACCCAGTCAAAAAGGATGCCCACCTGCTGGCCGTTTTCAGAAGGCATGGGGTAACCCATCTTGACCAGCGTGCGGTTGATTACCGCGTCTGTCGCCACGTTGAACAGCTTTGGGTTACGCCCGTCACACCGCCACATGTGCATGAATATGACATGTGATGCCTCGTGCAACGCGACGAATAGCAACTGCTCATCGGTAAGCTGATCGCAGAACTCGCGGCCAAAGTAGACCCGCTTGCCATCGACCCAAGCGGTGCCCTCGTCTCCAACAACTCGCTCCAGCCGGGTAAATACGGAGCCCACGAAGGGCTCCCGCAACACCATGCGAGACGTTATCGTCTCAAGACGTTCTTCTAAACTCATTACTAATTACCCCCGCTTCCAAGCGTCCTGATTACTGATCGCGAACTCACTGAACTTAGTGGCTCGACTGATTGACGGGTCACGCGTGTACGCCAGCTTCACTGCCAGCGTCTGGAACTCCTTGCCCATCCGGCTCAGGAAGTGCCACGCGTTGTTAAAGTTACTGCGGTCCATCCTAGCGGCAAGGCCCATCACGACACAATAGCGAAGGTTGAGCTCAGTGGGCACTTCGACAGACTCCGGATCGTTGAAGATCGCTTCCAAGCTAGGCATGGTCTGCCAAACACGCAGGAACGTCTCCAGCCCCACAGCCGCTTCATGGCCGACAGCGCCTTTGATCAGCTCCGAACGAGTCGCGTCGTCAAAGTGCATGTTGAGAATGTCGCTCACTGCAAACCACCCGCGAGGCGAGGGGAACTGCTGGCCATAAGTCTCTTTGTCGAACTTGTGCAGGTAGTCCGCCCGCTCGGTCAAAAACGCCAGAATCTCCGGCCGTACCCCGGCTCCAGCGGCGTAAGTCCGCCAGTCTTCGAGCGTCGTCTCGACTTCCAACTGAGTCATGCGGTTGAGCAGTGGCGCAGCCATCTGGAAGGTAACGCCCCGGTCGTTGGCCCGGTTGCCCGCAGCGACGACCATCCACCCGTCCGGCAACTCGTAGTCCCCCACCTTGCGGTCAAGGATCAACTGATACGCCACCGCCTGAACGGCTGGCGGCGCAGACGTCAGTTCATCAAGGAACAAGATGCCTGCGGGGCGCTCATAGTCATCCGGGAAAAACACCGGCTCATGCCAAACCGTCTTGTTGCCTGCCACGCTCGGCACCCCGCGAAGGTCTACCGGGTCGCACTGCGCGAGGCGAAGGTCTACCACAGGGATGTCCAGTTCTTCGGCAGACTGGTAGACCACCTGAGACTTGCCGATGCCCGAGGCACCAAGCAAAAACACGGCCCGCTTGCGAGTGGACTCGTTGTTGTACAGAGATACTAACGTGTTAGTAATGTTTCCGATGCGCATGGTATAACTCCTTAGCCTTCTGAGTTGAGGTTAATAGCGGCCATCATAGATGGCGTTACGATACGAAGCTCGTTGTCTCGGTAGAACGACGGCTCTTGCCACTGAAACCGACACACAGAGTCCGGGTTCTGGTAGTTCGGCGTCACAAAGTCCGCTTCAGACGCCAGCTTCAACAAGGCGAACCCTGATTCTGCGTCTACGACAAAATGCTCGGACTTCAGCGAAACAAGCACTCGCAAAGAGTCTGTTTTACTAGGCATTGCTGCCTCCTTATTACTTACCAATGAAACTTTCTAGTGACCTGATCGGGTACTCCTTGTAGTCAGGCATGGCGGCGGTCATGTCGGCGTGGTTCAGAGAAAGACTGAACCACAGGCTATGCTCAGTATTGCCGAGGTTCTTGGTGCCACACCCCACGTCGGTGTCCAGAGCCAAGTCAGCACCCAGTCCTACCATCTCTTCGGCAGCCTTCATAAATTGCGCGACCATCGGCCCCGCTTTGTCCTCGTCCCGGCCCCGGCAGAAGCACTGAACCACTCGGGGAAAGTCCTCGTCGGGAATCAGGAGCCCAGCTGAGTAAGCCCTGAACATCTTTGGAGGCAGCCCCTCCACGTACACCGAGCCCTTGCCCTCCAAGCACAACCCGGGGCCAGAGTGATCGAACCACCGGTCGCACCGGAACACGTGCCAGCTGCCAATGCTCGGGGCCTCGCTATAAAGGCCCCTCAAGTAATCGCGCTTGGCCGCTAGCAACGCCTCCACGACCAGTGCTGGCCCGTATAGCCTGAACCACCAGTCCGCATAAGCTAGAGGACCGGCCATCAAACGATCCCCTTGATCGACGCCAACATCTTGTCGGCTGCCTCCTCGGCCATCACGGCACGCTCGCTGACCGTCAGCTTCTTGGCCGTCTCAGGGTTGATGTCCGACGACTCCAGAAGTACACCGGCGGCTTTGGCCACGTCCGCCCGAGCTGAAGACTCCTTGTCCTTGATCTCCTCGGTGGACTTGAGCAGCGTGGCTCGGCAGTAGCGGGCCAGATCATCCAACTCTTTCACCCCGGTGATGTTGAGCGACGGCATGTCCTCAACAAGCTCAGTCAGCTCCTTCATCAAGCTCTCATGGATGCGAGAGTCTGTCCGAGAGGTCTTGTCGTGGATGTTGATCACGCAGCTCATCAACCGCCGCAGAGGATCACGCACTGCGTCACTTACTAACCTGTTAGTAGTCTCGGTGACATGTTGCTCAATCGCCTCCTTCAGGTCACTCTCGATGTTGTCGAACAGGTCAGTCCCCAGCGTCCCCACCGGCATAAAAGAGAGGTTCATGGTGAACTGGGAAGCCACCTCCCCAACGTCGGGATAGACACTGGGGTCAAACAACGCCCCCTGCTGATCCTGCGCGGTCTCCAGCACCTGCGCCCAGTTCTGGGCGAACACGGTCACCAGCTGCTCCCGCTGCACCTTGTACTCTTCAAGCTGCTCGCGCACCTCAGCGAAGCACGACGTATCAAGAAGGTACATACTGGAATCCCCCCAGCGCACGGTCTTACGCCGCAAGTAGGCGTAGACCTCAGCCTCAAGAGAGATGATCGGATCGACCAAGTGCTTCGGGTACAGCCGCTTCTGGGCCTTGATAGCGCCCTTGGCGTTGTTAGCCAGCTCGGCATCGTCGGTGGCCTTGCGGTCAAACTTGGTCATCTGCGGCTTGCGGAACGAAACGCTCACCAGCAGCGCCCGGTTGCGAATTGACGGCAGTGCGTCATCTTTGAATACGTCCATCGTATTACCCTCGTCGTGTGAATGAACAAACCGACAGGACTACTAACGCGTTAGTACCTCAGCGGCCAACACGCCTTCCTCCCATCTTGTATATTATCTCATATATGGAGACTAATGTCAAATTATTACCACGTAGTGTGGTTGGCGTTCTCCTCCAAGTATTCGCGAAGAGCGCAAAGCGCTGCGTCTCGCTTCTTGGTCTGAGGGGCATCAAGGTTACCCAGAGCCCTCACCCCGGCCAGAAAGGCTTCGTCCATTTGGTTGGGCAAAGGGGCATGCTGCCGGATTCCATCCAACGCAATGTTTTTCATCACCTCCTCTGGGGGCAGGGACTCCCCCAGCAACTCCATCCGCTTCCATTCTTCGTCAAAAAGGTCGTGGTTACTCCACGCAGTTTTGCCAGTCATCCCTGCTCTCCTTTAGCCTTCGCCAAATATAGGGCACCATCTAGGCACTTCCTTAAAGTTTTCTTGGCATCCCCACAAGATGTTCTTATAACCGCCCGGCGCGTCTGGATGGTTGCACTCAGCCCAGCACTCCCCATGACCGCGATGATCGTGCTTGTAAGGGCAATCGCGGCAGTCCGTTACTTCAATCGTTACTCGCTCACTCATTCCTGTTGTCCTTTGGCTTTGATAATCACCGCCAGCGTTCGGGCGTCTGCTTGGCATCGGCGGCAAGCTGGGTGTCCGCATCCGCATTTGGTGTCGTGATAGCGATCCTCCAGTTCCTCTAGCAACTCAGGCGCTACCGCAATTAACCGGGCATCGGCCCCCTCATCGTACTGATCGGGGTTAGCATCTGTGGCAACAACCGCATAGCCATTAGCAATCGTGCAAATGCAACGGTGTAATGGGTCGGTTTCCGGTCCTTCTACATCCCACGGCCCCGGTGTATGCTTACTCATCCCACATGCCTCCACGTCTGGTAGTTGATTGCATCCCAAGCCGTTGTGTACTTGACGTTGTAGAGCTTCGCAACGCAGCGAATACAGATGTCGTACTCTTCGTGGAGCTCGCGCATCCTGACCACGTCCTGCTCTGTCAGTTTAGCCCGGTGATGCCGCTCGCCCCGGGCGTAGCTTTTATCTGCCATGGTCACTACTCCGCGACATAAAACGTGTGGTGCCCAATCACACCAATGTTTGTGTAGTGGTCACTCCAGAACGGCGCGACATCCAGCGTGTGATAATGCGTGGCCTCGACACCGAGCCGCAGTGACCCGTCCAGAACGCCCTCAGCAATTTCTTTTGCACGGTGCCAAGCCGCCCAATCCCGTACCTGTTCAGGCTGCCCATTGCAGTAGAAGGAAAACTGGCAACGATGTAGAGTCCCCGGATACCGGTTCTCTTTCACAACGCCGCAGGTCGTGTCGGGCCAGCGAGGGTCTTCGACTCGGTTTCGTATCACCTCAGCGACTGCAATCTGCCCATCCAGCGGCTCGCCTCTGGCCTCAAAGTAGATTGCCCCGGCGAGGCACATCAACGCGTTGATCATCATGACTTGTCTCCTTTGTATGAATGCGCTGGTTGTTTTCGCTTTTGTGGATGATGGCCTTCACCCCCGCTTTCAGTGCTTCTCTGAGTCCGGGATGCTTTCGAGCATCGCATCGAACCGCTGCATCGTCTCCTCGACCCACTCCGCGTCGTAGATCGTCAGCATAGTAACGGCCAGTGCCATGGCCACTTGGGGAGGCAGGTCCTGCCCCGCATGCTGTGAAGCGTCAGGCGTGACGATACGCACCGAGTCCTCCGTCATCACGACGGCTGCGTCCGTGGCCCCCAGAGAAAAAATGTCGCTTTTTTCAATCATTATCGTGGCTCCTTGATCAACAGCGTGTCTACTAACGTGTTAGTAACTTGGTGGGCTGGATACGGCGCTCCGGGTAGTACAGAGCGGGCAAGCTGGACACCGGCTTCCCCTCAAGAGAAAGGACCGCTTGAATGGTGTAGGGCATCACGTCTGACGCGGACTGCATACCCCACTGCTCCTTTTCCCGCTCGGCTCCCAGCGAAGCCCTGTCGGCCATCCACACGTCAACGTCTGCCGCCTCTTCGAGGACGGACACTGCCCGCGCATAGTGGGTCACACAGTGGCGTGCTAAACGAGCCCGGCTGGCTCTGCGCAATGTCTCGGATGCCTCGCTAGTCATCTCACTGATAATGGCCTCCCGGATCGGGATGTTCGCTACACGCATGTAGTCGTCCAAACCCTTGTCGGGGGCCTCGATAACCGGCAGCACGGGCACGGAGAGTATGTTCAGATTAGGTTTCTCACTTCCGTTGCTGTAGTGAAGAAGCAGCATGTTGATATGCCGCCGGGTCGTCCTCGACGGCGGTTTGGTGTGCAGGAACAACGTCCGCTTCCGCCCCCCGCGATCAGCCTCCATGGTCGCGATCCGCATTCTGTAAGAGTAGAAGTCCACACGCCCATGCTCAGGGGAGTAGTGGGCCCACATAGCGGCGTTGGAGCAGTAGAACACAGCTTCTGCGGGAATCTTGGTGGATGCAGGTGTCCCCATCAAAGGCAGAAAATCGGACACTGTTTTGGACCACACCATACTGTCGAGGTCTATCCCCCCGGGCAGAGTGCTGTGGCAATAGTGATTATAGCGGTTGCAGCGCATGGTTCGTCTCCTTATTACTCATTCAACCAAGTGAGGTAGATGCACTCACCCTGCCGGGTTGTGCCGTCGGCAAGGTGGATCACCTGCCCGCACCCGTGCGCCCATTCAAACAGCCCGACGACCAGCATGCCGCTGAAAACCGCCATGACTGCGATCATCACGATAGCGCGGAAAATCGCCTTTATAAATAACCTCATGATTACCTCTCAATTACTAACAAGTTAGTAGTGCGCTAGTTAAGTATACCCCGCATACATTTCAGCTCCCCCTCGATCAGATGCCACGCGGTGGCGTCATCGTACTCTACCCAGATGTTGGTAAAGAGCCGGGCCACCTCCCGGGCTTGGGCGTAGCTGTGGAACCCACGGCACTGGTGATCCTCGGGCCCCCTCACGACATGCCGTCCAGACTTATTGCTGACCACGTAGAACGCGTCCTGCTGGTGTGGCTCTGCCTCCTGCACCCGCAGCTCAAACAGCGGCTCGCCGGTGGCTTTGTCTACCACGGCGTGGATTTCAGGCTCCGTTCCGAAACAATCGACGCACACTTTGCCCCGGCTTTTTTCAGACAGGTAGCCTTTATTTCTCAGCATGGGGAGCAACACTCTCGGCGACAATTCCCGCTCGCGCATGTCCTCGAACGTGTCAATGTGGGTCTCTCGGTTGTTGACCCATGTAACGCCGTCCCGCCATGCATCGATGGCGTACAACTCCCCTACGAACTTCACTTTATCACTCAGCATTTTTTGCTCCTCTTTCTATACCATAGTGGATAGTGACTCTTGCGCAAAACAAGAGTGTGTCTCGATCAAAGGTCTCCTCGGGCAGCTAGTCGAGTCGTGACTCACTGGGCAGCTCCCCAAATTGGACCAGAAAAGTACAGTCCCTCTCTTGTGGCTGCTCCACGCGGATCACGTCCGTCAGGTACTCCAACCGCTGCATCGCCTCGTGGTAACAGTCTCGGCGTATGTCGCTCAGGGCTTTCTCGGCCTTGCGCTCTGAAGTGACAATCTCGTCCTCTAGGAACATCCTCCCGGCGACGTGATATAGCATCGCCCGCAAATCGTCCGGCTTGTGCCCCCACAGCGCCATCTCTGCCCGCTCTATCTCCGTGTAGTCAGCGATCCACTTCATGTCTCCGTGGAACGTATGCTCGATGAACGAGGCTCGAAACTCTCCCCGCTCGTCTAAATCGACCCGGTGTTCTACAACACGGGGAGCCTGCAGGGATTGGGAATTGTAAAAAGCCTCCACAATCGCCTCGCGGTCAAGCTCTTTCCACACCGATAGGAGCGAGTTTCTATCGACGGTCTCGCCCCACACCAGCTCCGCCGCCTCAGCCTCCGCGTCCTCCAAGTAGTGGAGCAGCGCGACGTTCGCCTCTGGGCTAAACGCCCCCTCCATCAGGGTGCAGAATTGCTCCTCCGTCATTGTGCCTTGCTTACATAACATCGGTGTCTCCTTTACAAGTTACTAACGCGTTAGTACGTCTCCTGCGTCTAGCCGCACAATTTACTGAGGCGTTGTTGCGCCTCAACAACCCCCTGCTCCGCTGCGGCCCAGTACCACCTTGCTGCTTCGGCATGGTCTCTAGGAACCCCACGGCCCTCCTCATACATGACGCCGAGCTGATCTTGCGCTATAGCATCCCCCTGCTCAGCCGCCGCCCTAAACCACCGTGCCGCCTCGGCATGGTCCGGAGCGACGCCTAGGCCGTGGTCATACATGTAGCCAAGTTTGAACTGCGCCCGGACGTCTCCTTGCTCGGCGGCCGCCCGATACCACCGTGCCGCCTCGGCATGGTCTTCAGTAGTGAAGCGGCCGAAGAGGTATTGGCTGCCAAGTGTAAACTGCGCAAGGGTATCCCCCCGCTCCGCCCTCTCTCTTATGCCGTCTCTGTCCACAACTACGTCTCCTGCGTCTAGCCGCACAATTTGCTGAGATTTATCCTAGCCAGCCTATGCCCCTGCTCCGCTGCGGCCCAGTACCACCTCGCTGCTTCGGCAGGGTCTCTAGGAACCCCACGGCCTTTGTCATACATGAGGCCGAGGTTGGTTTGCGCCTCTTCATCCCCCTGCTCCGCCGCCGCCCGATACCACCGTGCCGCCTCGGCATCGTCCTGAGCAACGCCTTGGCCGTGGTCATACATGAAGCCGAGGTTGAATTGCGCGTTAGCATCCCCCTGCTCGGCGGCCGCCCGATACCACCTTGCTGCCTCAGCATAGTCTTGGGCGATCCCTTGGCCGGCGGCATACACAGGGCCGTGGTAATACATGAGGCCGAGGTTGTGTTGCGCCCCAGCATTCCCCCGCTCCGCCCTCTCTCGTAAGCTGTCTCTGTCCACAACTACGTCTCCTTTGCAAGTTACTAACACGTTAGTAGCGGTAAAGATCGTACGGGGCAACGCCCCGCGCCTTTGATCTTACTTGCCTCACCCGATCTCCTCGCTCAGTCTCATAGGTGTTATACGACCGACGGCAGATCAAGGAAGACGCCATGGGGCAGGTCATCCTTCACGTATTGCAGCGCGGGGTTGGGGAGCTTGATGCCTTCGGGGCGAACGAACACCGCCTCCCCCCGGGCAAGGTCGGCAAACCCCACACGGCGGGCTCGCAAACGGTCGAAATCAACGCCGTGGGCGTGAAGGGCGTCAGCAACAGCGGTCTTAGCGGCTTTGGTATCCATGGTTTATTACTCCTTGCGTGGGGGTGTGTCTGTCTTGAACGCGGGCATGAACTCAACGTCCATGACGCCGGAGACCGGCCCGGGCACACCAGGGCTACGGCTGGTTTCGACTACATCAGATTATCTTCCTGCAGGCTGACAATTCGCTTATCCGCGACAATTAAATGATCCAGCACGCGGCAGTCGATTAGTGCAAGCGCCTCAACCAGTCTCTCAGTCATAGCAATGTCGGCTTGTGAGGGCGCTGGGTTGCCAGATGGATGATTGTGGGCAATGACCACGGCAGCGGCGCCGCGGGTCAACAC
>SL_7KL_010_BRINEDRAFT_10000188_pt1 | contig 27768 bp, 19 predicted proteins | sample SodLak_010_BRINE_FD_10663 | JGI IMG/M metagenome (IMG submission 10663)
TCAATTCCTGTGGCCGTCATCGCGTTCCAGATCCGGGCACCATCCAAATGAAAATAGAGTCCGTGCTCATCGGCCAGATTACTCAATTCAATCAGTTCCTCTTTGCTGTAACAGGCACCGCCACCTTTGTTTGTGGTATTCTCCACAGAAATCACACGCGTGTGTGGATCCCAGTCGTTATAAGTCCGTATGGCAGCTTCTGCCTGTTCACGGTTGATTTTTCCCCGTTCTCCTCTTATCGGTCGAATCTGAACCGAAGAGAGATGCGCCGCGGCCCCTGCTTCGTAGTTGAAAATATGTCCCAGTTCGTCGATGATAATCTCATCCCCCGGTTGTGTCAGCACCGCCACGCANAGCTGATTACTCATCGTACCGCTTGGAACAAAGAGTCCGGCCTCCATCCCAAACATCTCCGCCATCTTTTTCTCGAAGGCATTGACGGTCGGATCGGATGCAAACACATCATCTCCCACCTCTGCCTCTGTCATAAATTTGAGCATTTCGGGAGTAGGTTTGGTAACAGTATCGCTTCGAAGGTCGATCATGTAGTTAGATAAATTTTTAAAATTGAAAGTTGACCTGACAGCGTACCGACGCAAGGAGGTTCCTGTCAGCGTCTAATAATTTTTATTCTCGGTCGAGTCAGCGTCTGTAACAAATTATCGTTTATAGTTCATTTATCCGCGAATAAAGCCGGAGTACACACCCCTCGAATGGGCCTCCGATGCTTTATCGGGGAGAAGACAGAATGCGGAGTGTTCAACGTAGCATTCAGAGGTGTGTTTGTGCCTATCAAATAACACACCCCTTGCTCAACAGAGATGGCTTCGCCACTCTGTTTTCACCTGTCCCCTCTCGAGAGGGGTTAACTCCCCTCGTCTGCTTTGCTTACGCATCAGCAGCCACTCCCCTCCCCGATAAAAGGACTCGGGGGCCAGAAAAACACTGGCAGGGGAGAATAAAAAGGGAACCCTCCAAGGATTTCAAACCCCTGGAGGGTTAGTTTAATTCTTAATCGTACTTAAAAAAACCTTCACCGGTTTTGTTACCCAGTTTGCCGGCGTCTACCATTTTTACCAGCAGCGGTGCAGGGCGGTATTTGGGATCTTTAAATCCATCATAGAGCACATTCAGGATATCGAGACAGACATCCAGGCCGATGAAATCGGCTAGTCGTAGCGGACCCATCGGGTGTGCCATTCCAAGCTTCATTACCTCATCCACGTGCTCGGGCTCGGCCACACCTTCATGTACGCAGAAAATCGCCTCGTTAATCATCGGCATCAGCACGCGGTTCGAAACAAATCCGGGTGAATCATTTGCAGGAACCGGAACTTTATTCAGTTTCTTAGAGATCTCCATTATAGTGTCAGTCACCTCTTTGGATGTCTCCAGACCGTTGATTACCTCAACCAGCTTCATCACGGGTACGGGATTAAAAAAGTGCATCCCGATAAATTTCTCCGGGCGCTTGGTTACCGCAGCCAGTTTGGTAATGGAAATAGACGAGGTATTACTCGCTAAAATCGCGTGATCCGGTGCGTTTTCATCCACCTCTTCAAAAATTTTCTTCTTCAGCTCATACACTTCCGGTACAGCTTCAACAATCAGGTCGGCATCCTTTACACCTTCTGGCACACTCAAAAATGTTTGGATACGATCGAGTGTTTCCGCCTTATCATTCTCAGAGATTTTCTCCTTATTCACCATTCGACTCAGATTCTTGTCGATCGTGTTCATCGCTCGCTCAGCAAACTCTTTTTTAGTCTCCACTAAATGTACTTCATAGCCATTCATCGCAAAAACGTGAACAATTCCGTTACCCATGGTACCACCACCGATAACTGCTATTTTTTTTATCTCACTCATGGTATAGCTCCTTTTTGTTAGTTGAATTAAAATTCTGCGTTTTATCTTATGCTTAATTTACAAGTTTCAGCACGCCTTTTCCTGCATAATTGAAATCATTCTCAATCGTAGGTTTTCATCACTAAAGATCATTCCGGGTTCCAACTCACTTTAAATAGCATTTCATATGGCTTTGAGAGTATGTATTTTGAACGGAATTTTCAATTTACAGAGCAAAACTTTCCAACTCTTTACAGTCTGCAATGAAATCATTTTTCAGGGTCCTGCTTTTACTGCTTTTCTTGATTATCGGTTTTGCTGTAATTGGCGTTTACTGGACGTTCTACAAACCTCTCCCCGACTACTCCGCTACACTTTCTTTAAGCGGATTGAACAGCCCGGTTGATGTGCACTGGGATCCCTATGGTGTACCTTATATCTATGCCGAATCTGAAGAAGATCTATACTACACCGCCGGATATGTTCACGCCCAGGAGCGATTGTGGCAGATGACGCTTCAGCAGTTGGCCGCTGAAGGTCGCTTTGCGGAATTTTTAGGAGAGGAATTAGTAGAGCTTGACAAATACCAACGAACCCTGGGGTTCTGGGAGACGGCTCAGCGGATTGAGGAAGAGGCATCCCCTGAAATTCTACGCCTGATCCAAAAATATGCAGACGGTGTGAATGATTACGCAAAAGAGAATTTGCGTGATCTGCCCATTGAATTCACGCTTCTTGGAATGGAGCCGATTGAGTGGACACCCACACACACTTTCGCCGTAACGCGATTAATGGCGTGGGATCAGAATATCTACTGGTGGAGTGAGCTTGCCTACGCTTATCTGGAAGAAAAACTGGAACCAAACAGACTACAGGAACTTTTCCCCGAGTATAGCGATAACTATCCCACTACAATGAGTGACAATCAAAGCCGCGCCATTGCTTCTATGGTGATGCCGATGATTACCACCGAACAGAAACGAAGATCATTTTTGACGATGGAGGGTTCACAGTGGGGCAGCAACGCATGGGCTGTAAGCGGAGACAGGACTGACTCCGGACTGCCTATACTTGCCGGTGATCCCCACATGGGCTTAAGCATTCCCGGGTTCTGGTTTGAAATGCACTACAACACTCCCGAACAGTCCATCACGGGTGCTTCCATTCCCGGAGCTCCATTTATCATTTTAGGAGATAATGGCGACCTCGCCTGGACAATTACGAATATGATGGCCGACGTTCTCGACTTTTTTATTGAACAACCTGACGAACAGGAACCTGACATCTACATAGTTGATAGCAGAGGTGATACAGCCATAACCGAACCCTTCCAGTACCGAAATGAATTGATAAAGGTGAAAGATGGAGATGATGTTCTATTCAGGATTCGCCATACCCAAAATGGGCCGGTTATCAGTGATTTATACGACGATAATGAACTTTTAGATAACCGGGTTGTAACAATGGCCTGGACCGGCCATGAAGTCAGCCGGGAAGGCGAAGCGATTTACAACATGAACCGGGCTTCTGATATGGATCAATTTGAAGAGGCTGTTCGTGAGTTTAAGTCACCCGCCATGAATTTCACCTATGCCGATGCAGAGGGAAATATTGCGCTTTTCAGTGCCGGAAATGTTCCCGTCAGAAACTATAACCCTCTTCTTTTCAGGCGGGGTGATGATCCCACATATAGGTGGAACGGCTGGATCCCGTTCGATGAGCTTCCCCAGCTAAAAAATCCGGCAAGCGGATATGTGGCTCATGCCAACAATAAACTTCATACCGACAGCTACAGACATCACATCGGTTCATTCTGGGCACCCCCGTCACGCATAACAAGAATTCAACAGTTTCTGGAAGGCACAGACTCTTTGACTGTTACGGACATGCAGCAGAGGCAATACGATGTCTTTTCAGACCATGCACGAGAAATTACCGAAGAGATTCTCCCCATTCTCCGATCCGGTTCAGGTAACGAATTTTCCACCGTGCTTACCTACCTTGAGAACTGGGATTACAACTATCACCCTAACTCCACTGCAGCTACAATTTTTGATCTCTTTTTTCTGAACATTAGTCGAAATACTCTTTCTGATGATCTGGGTGAGGAAGCTTATGAGGCACTTATATCCTTGAATTATCTTCCAATACAGATCATGAGCAGACTCCTTACTTACAATAGCAGCTTTTTCAACATTCTGCATACCGATGAGATTGAGAGCCGTGAGGATATCATTCGCTTAAGCATGAGAGAAACGATTTCACAGCTGGAGAGCGAGTTCGGCAGCGAAACAATCAGCTGGAGGTGGGAAAACGTCAACCAGATCAGTTTAAAACCGCCCCTTTTTGCTGAGGCTGCAGCTGATCCCGGTGCACCCGGAATTTTCAGGATGATTGTTAACAACCTGATGAGTAAGGGCCCCTACCCTGTTCGCGGCAACGCGTTGACGGTAAACAAAGCACAATACAGCTGGTCAGATCCTTTTGAAGTAAACCTGGGGCCATCCATTCGACGAATTATCGATTTTTCCTCACCCGGCAGAAGCCTCTCCGTACTTCCAACCGGCCAGTCCGGTAATCCTCTGTCCACTCACTATGGCGACCAAACGGAACTTTGGCTGGATGGAAGATATCGTTACATATACAGAGACAGTACCTTTTTTCAGCAAACAAGCTATCAGACAATGCACTTGACGCCAATGCGTTAATCAAATTAAAACCGTTACCTGTTTCCCATTTGCCATAACCCTTTATGACCTACAAAAATATAATTCAGACCTTACAGTTACGGACCATCCCTGCCTTATCAATTATTGTTCTGATTGTAATTTTCTCGGCCTGTAAAACGAGTGAACCCGAATCGTATCGCACTGCAGCTGAACAACCTAATCTGCCCGAACCGGAAGAAGAGTTATCCGCTCCAGTTCAAGCAGTAACTGAGCCAGTGGATATCGATTCACTCCTTGAGTCTATGACTCTTCGTGAGAAAATCGGCCAGCTTTTCGTCTCACCGGCTTATGGCAGATTTACAAACAATAAGGATCCGCAACTTCTTCGATTGAAAAGACTGATTGAGCAATACCACCTGGGTGGAATCATCTTTATGCAGGGTGATGTATACGGACAGGCGATGCTTACGAACACACTGCAGGATCACTCCAAAATCCCGCTTTGGATTGCCCAGGACATGGAGTTTGGTGCTGCTATGAGAGTCAGCGGTACAACAAGGATTACACCGGCAATGGGAATTGCCGCTACGAACGATCCTGCCAACGCCTATCTGAAAGGCAAAATTACGGCCCGGGAAGCTTCGGCTTTAAACGTGAACCAGATTTTTGCCCCCGTACTGGATGTAAACAATAATCCTGAAAATCCGGTCATCAACGTTCGTTCTTTTTCTGCTGACCCGGATATGGTTTCTCTTTACGGTCAGTACATGATTGACGGAATTGAAAGTGAAGGTGTGATGGCCACTGCCAAGCACTTTCCCGGCCACGGTGATACCGATGTGGATTCTCACCTCGCACTTCCTGTAATCCGCCACGACTTTTCCCGAATTGATTCCCTTGAACTTCGTCCATTTCGTGAGACCATCAACAATGGCCTGCGAAGCGTAATGAGCGCTCATATAGCCTATCCAAACATTAGCCGCAACGGTGATCGGCCCGGCACAATGGATGAATCCATCCTGAACGATATTCTTATCGATTCACTCGGTTTTGAGGGGTTAATTGTTACCGATGGTTTGGAAATGAGGGGGATTGCCGATCACTACTCTCCCGGCGAGGCTGTGATCTATGCGTTAAGAGCCGGTGTGGATATGATGCTTATCAGTCCGGATGAAATGGCCGCAATTAATGAACTGACGCGAGCAGTGGAACGAGGTGAAATCCCGGAGGAACGAATCAACCGTTCAGTCCGAAAAATATTACAGCTCAAAAATGAGCAAGGTGTTTTTTCAAACCCAAAGATTGACCTGGATAACCTAAGCCGATCCATCAACACACCGGTCTATCAAAGTATTGCAGATCGCATTGCCCGAAATTCGGTTACGATTCTGAAAGATTCCAAAAACCTGTTCCCGATCCGGGAGGTCGATCATTTGAATATTTTGGCGGTAGCATTAGCCGATGACGAGTCCGGCTCAACAGGAAGCTCCTTTGCCAGGGAGCTCCGAAGATATCATGGCAACGTAAATTTTCACGTTCTGGACAGAAGAACCTCACTGGAAGAAAAAAATGACATTCTGGAAGCCGCAGATAATGCAGATCTTATCCTAATCGGTTCATTCATCATTGTCCGATCCCATCAGCCTATTCAGGTTCAGCCCGAACAGCTTCAGTTTTTGAGACAACTCATCAGCAGGCCCAGTCCGTCGGCATTAATTGCATTTGGCAACCCCTATGTTGTGCGTGATCTACCCAACGCGGATGCTCATGTAATGGCCTGGTCATCCAATATCAATCAGGTAAGGCAGACTGTACCTGCCCTATTTGGAGCATCTGATGTTGCCGGAAAACTTCCNATCAACATTCCCGGTATGTACGATATGGGTGATGGTCTGGAGTTCAATCAATCAAACATTCGATACGACTCTCCCGAGTCTGCGGGTATGAGTACAGAAAAACTGCTTCAGCTGGATATGGTTATGCAGGAAGCTATCGACGACTCCGTTTTTCCGGGAGGGGTTATTGGCGTGATGAGAAAAGGAGTCATGGTTTGGCAGCAGGGTTACGGATATCACGATTATGATAAAACCCGGCAGGTTTCAAACAGTGATATTTATGACCTCGCATCCTTAACCAAAGTGGTTGCTACCACAACATCAATTATGAAACTGGTTGATGATGGCCGAATTGACGTACAGGATAAAGTTGCTAAGTATATACCTGAGTTTGATACCGATGAAAAGAGAGAAATTACGATCGAGCAGCTGCTGATTCACACTTCCGGTCTGCCGGCATTTCAGGTTTATGTAGATGAACTGAAAACCCGCGAAGAGATCGTAGACGCTGTTAGGAACGAACCGTTGATCAACAAACCGGGTGAAGAGTACGTTTACAGTGATTTAGGGTTTATTCTGCTTGCAGAAATCGTTGAGGAGGTTTCAGGGCTTAGAGTTGATCGTTATGTGCGGAATAACTTCTATTATCCGATGGGGATGAAATCCAGCTTTTTCAATCCGAAAAATGTCGGTCGGTGGATTAGCAACCGAATTCCACCAACAGAAATTGATACTACGTACAGAAACGGGTTGGTTCAGGCGGAAGTTCACGATGAGCGCGCCTGGTTCATGGATGGAGTTGCAGGCCATGCCGGCCTCTTCTCTTCTGCCGATGATCTTGCTAAACTTGCGTTTCTATTTTTGAATAACGGCCATTTTGGCGGCGTGGATTACTTAAGCTCTGAGACCATAAAATATTTTACCGAACGCCGATCTCCAATCAACCAGAGAGCCTACGGATTTGACCGTAAAAGTGAGGGATTCAGTACAGCGGGTCAACTTACCGGACCCAACTCATTTGGGCATACCGGATTTACCGGCACAAGTTTCTGGATCGATCCTGACGAAGAAATTGCTATTATACTATTAACAAACCGGGTCCACCCGTCTCGAACATATGGCAGTACAATCAGCCGAGTTCGCGCAAGGATTGCGGATACAGTTATGGAAGCCATAGAACACTGATTACTGGCCAATAGGATCTGACAACATGAATAGTTATTCACCTTACTCCGAAATTGATGAATATTGCCTTATAGAAGGCAAAACGGGGATGTTTTATCCCGGTGTGAGGGTTGAAAACATCTCATTTCCTTTGTCGATATCTGCTATTCACAGCGCTATTTGCAGCTGTCTTGCCAATGGAGATCAGCCGGTGTCTGTCTACCAGGAAGAACCGCTGTCAGAATTGACCGATTATTGGAAACTCGAGTTTGAGATTGAGTACAGGTCTAAACTGCCGGATTCTCCATCCTTATTTGATCCTCTGTTACCCGCTGATATTGATCTTTTAAAAACTCTTGAAGATTTAACGGAAAACTGCGTGATCCCCCACTCCTCCTTTCCGGTTTCTGCACTTCTCGAAACAGACAACGGTTATATCCCCGGAGTGAATGTTGAAGTTAGCGCGTGGAGCCTAGGACTTTGTGCAGAACGTACAGCGATAAGCAGAGCCATCACAGCCGGCTACGCAGATAAACTGGGCCGCCTGCATATCTACGCTCCGTTAGGGGACTTTAGCAGTCCCTGCGGCGCGTGCAGGCAGGTTATGGCAGAGTTTATACCTCGACAGCAAGTTGTGCTTCACCATGGCAATCAAACAACATCAAAACATTTTGTAAAAGACCTGCTGCCTAACGGTTTTACGGGCAGCTCATTAAGAAAGAAAAAATGAATTTTTTAGTAGTACTCGATTTCGACCACCTCGACAATGGAATGTTTCTCACCGCTTTTGCAAGATCACTTGCTCAAAAAAAAGAGAGCGGTATCATCATACACAGCGATAGCGAATATACCGATCGACTCATCCAAACCGGCATGATGCGGGAAGATGCAAGACTAAGAGCCATAAAGGATTTAAACCACAGATTGATTGCACTTTTTGCCGATCAAGGGGTTTCAACCATTGGGGTAAATGGTCATCAAAAATCTCTGATCCAATGGGTCGATAATGAGATACGAATCAATCAGGATCAGATCAGACGTTTCCCCTCACAGCCGATGCTTTTAATTTCCGGACTTGCGGAAGACCTCTCCGGTGAATCACCAAAACCACTTCCGTTACCCGACTTGGCTCTCTCATTTCAGAAGAGTTTTGATATTGAAGAAGTGGTTGTATTTAGTATGGATGAAAGCTCATCCATTATAAAAGGGAATTTTCCTCAAAGCATTATTCCGTCTGAAAAAGAGGAGTCTTTTTTAGAGAAACATGTACCTGAAAGTTTCAGGAGTTTTAAACACAAAATTCAACTTCACACTCCTGATACATTTTAAATTTAAAATCGAAACTATCGACGGAAATTATACTTTACTGAGCACACAAAATCAGGCGGTTTATTTTCCATTAATTTAAAGATCCGTAAATCCACTAATAAGTGCCTCTTTAGGAATGAAACATTCCGGACAAATATGCCTTAAAGAATTAGAATGTGGGTTTGTTTGTAAATAAAAAGCAAAAAAACAGTTTTTTATTTGCCCATTTATCAACCGTTACATAGTTTTGTAGCGAATTCCAGCAATAATTTGCATAAACGTTAACTAACTAAAGGAGTTATAATGAGCAGAATTGAACAAGTAAAAAATATGGTTGCTGAACTGGAAGACGACATGAACAAGTTCTACGAGAAGGGAAATAAAGCAGCCGGAACAAGAGCCCGTAAGCAACTGCAAGAGCTCAAAAAAGTTTCTCAGGAAATTCGTCTTGAAATCCAGGATATGAAGAACTCTGGTAAAGTTTAAAAGTCTCTTTTTATATGACTTTGAAGCCGCTTTTCTGAAGCGGCTTTTTTTATTTAAAAAAAGTTCAGAAAAGTTTTGTACTTCGCTTGACATAGGATGAATTAACCCCTTATATTTGTGCCCGTTCGATACGAGTTACGTATCTAACAATTGTCACTCCTCGGTAGCTCAGTGGCAGAGCAGTTGACTGTTAATCAATTGGTCGTAGGTTCGAATCCTACCCGGGGAGCTTAAAGCCAATCAACGTATGTTGGTTGGCTTTTTTTGTTTTATGGAATATTACCTCTACATACTCCGATCAGAAGTCAAGGAAACCTACTACATAGGATTATCCAATAATCCGGAAAGGCGGCTACATTTTCATAACACCGACGATCGGAAAGCACACACCAGCCGATTTCGGCCTTGGAAACTTGTATACTCCCATGCATTTGATTCCAAAGAAAATGCCATGGCTGCTGAACAAAAAGTAAAAAGCTGGAAGAGCAAGAAGATGATTCAGCTTCTTATTGACGGAACAATTAACATTGAAAATTATCTCTAGTTCCCTATCCAGGCAGTTGTCTGTTACTCCGACAGCTGTCGGAGCGTAGGTTCTCATTAAACTCTTAGGAAGCTTAAAGCCAATCAACGTATGTTGGTTGGCTTTTTTTGTTTTATGGAATATTACCTCTACATACTCCGATCAGAAGTCAAGGAAACCTACTACATAGGATTATCCAATAATCCGGAAAGGCGGCTACATTTTCATAACACCGACGATCGGAAAGCTAAGAAGTTGAAGGAATTATTCTTAATCCTACTCATTCTGGCATAAAAAAAGAGGATTTTGGGTATCCGCCAAAATCCTCTGTCGATTTAACTTAGAAGCGTTGCTCTTTCGCTTCATGGATCATTTTAATCTTATCTCTGATTTTTCAACTCTCTCAATATCGTATTCTTAATCGCTCACTAACTGCTAGAATCGGATACATTTGTATCTTAATCTTCACTGATAAACTATTCGAACTTGATCAAACAAAAAAATAGTGTTCTCTAACTGTAATCNAATTAATTGGATAAGAGCTCTAATAAAAGAGGGCAAAATCACTTTAATATTAGGCGTCTTTAAAGTTTACTCTTCATTTAGCAGNNAACNCANCCNNTCGAGAGATAACATCTAATGCCCAAAGATTTGCTTTTATAAACACCCTCTTATTATTCAAGGTGTAATATTTATTTAGCCNAACAAAGCTATTAAGGTACGCCAAACTTCCGGTGCTCTNGAAATGTGAATTGTTGTACTTAGTATCAGAGGTTAACTTCTTCACCCTGAACTCTTATCCTCTCTGCCCACTGCAGCATCTCAATATCATAAATTCCATGTGCTGCCATTGCTGAGATAAGGCCCGTCAGTTCGTACAAAACGCCGAGCATTATACTCAATCCAAAAAGATAGCAGTCAATCTGTAGCGTTTAAAAGACTGAAAATCATTAATGAGTAATGCTGTCGGACATCAATGAAACCATCTTCAGTAATGATTTTTTATAAATACTATTATCGATTTAAGTCAGTTTTTATGTATCCTTGGATATGAAATTTAAGAGGAGTATGAACTGCCTTCTAAAGCCAAATACTGAAAAACTGTGACCCGAATTTTCTCTGCTATTCTTTTACTGATTGTTGTTTTCGGATCTTACCTGGCCTTTACGACTTCCAGTTCAGAAACTAATACTGCAGAACCCGTCGCTGAGCCTGAAGAATGGATAATGGATGAATCCTTAGCCTTATACCTGGATCAATTCGAGCAGGAATTTAAAGCAGGGTTGACCGATCAACGAATTCCCGGTGGGGCGGTTTCCATCGTAAAAGATGGCCGGGTTATATTTCAAAAAGGATTTGGCGTAAAAGAGATCGGAAATAGTGAAGAGGTAGACGAACATACCATATTTAGATTGGGAAGCGTGTCTAAAGGCTTTGCATCCGTTTTGACGGGTGTGTTGGTAGAAGATGGTCTTGTAGGGTGGAATGATCCCGTCTACCGGTATCTGGAGTATTTTCACCTGAATAATCCGGAACAAACCGGGCGGATTCAGATTAAGCATTTACTTTCTCATACTTCGGGTCTGCCACGCCATGCTTATACAAATCTCGTTGAGGACGGACTTTCTCTGGATCGTATTATTCCCCGATTTGCACAGGTTCCACTGATTGCAAAGGAAGGTGAACAACTTGCCTACCAGAATGCAGCCTATTCAACGATTGAGAAAGTACTTGAGGTACGGACTGAAACCGACTTTAATACTCTGCTGGAAGAAAAACTGTTCAAACCGTTGGGTATGAATTACTCTTCGGCTAGTTATGATGGCATAACTAACTCCGATAATAAAGCTTTACCTCACGTCTACCACTCCCGTTCGCGAGGACGCGTTCCCATTCCGATATCACAAAAATATTACAATGCGGTTTCTTCCGGTGGCATTAACGCTTCTGCAGCAGATATGGGAAAGTGGCTTCTTCTGTTAACGGGACATTATCCTGATGTAATCTCCGAAGAAACACTAAAAGAGATTTATGAACCGATAGCAACCATCAATAACCGACGATTCAGCCGATATTGGGATGGGGTAAATAAATCTCATTACGGTTTGGGATGGCGAGTACTTGAAAATGATGGGCAAAAGATTGTCTACCACGGTGGATATGTAAATGGTTACCGCAGTGAAATCGCTTTCGCCCCGGATGAAGAGATAGGAATCAGTATTCTTATTAACGCGAACTCAAGCTATCCACTAACGGTTATTCCGGACTTCTTTAATCACTTCAAATCGATTTTCTCAGATTTTATTTCAGAGTGATGTTTAGCGGTGTCGAAATTAACCGGGACTGTGTTTACCCTGTGATGAACCGGCTTCTTATGGATCAAGACAAAAAAGACAATATGGTTTAAAATGAGATATTCGTATTACAGCCTCAAATTTGATTGACACTCCAAACCACTCCCACTATTCGGCGGAATAGATATTTATCATTTTAAACCCCACGCTGACGCATGGGGCTACAATCCGCCACTCCTACGGAGTTAGATAATCTGCACATTCCATAATTCGAGACTCAAATCGTAGCTCGCCGATCGGTCTATCGGTGATTCGTCAATCAATATGCGATTTTCGATATACGATACTCGATTTAAGATCTTCTATTCCCCCGACTACACTATTCCACCGGAATCTGCCCAAACCCGGCCTAGAGAAATTGACAGAGTCAAGTGTAAATGTGAGAATGAGAAGATCACAAATTCACCAGCCTCCTGTGAATAAAGCACATGAAAATAATTTCACAGGCCTTGAATTTGTGACTCATTCGAACAGGGCACGCTGTCAATTTTTCGCTGCCTTCCGGCTTGCCGGTCCCGAGAATTCGGGATTGGTTCGTTTTGTATCAAGACAAAATGAACATAGAATATGGTTTGAAATAAAATCTAAACAATAACGCCTCTATTCGATTTCTCACTCCAACCCAATCTCTCTATTCGGCGAGGAAATGACTGTCTCATCTACAACCCCAGGTTCCGTTGCACTCCACCTGGGGCTACAATCTGGACACTCCTACGGAGTTAGATAATCTGCACATTTCAAAATTCGAGGCTCAAATCGTAAATCGCAGATCGGTCCATCGTTGATTCGTTAATCAGAAAACCTCTCTATTGTATCAAAAAGAGAATTATACCCATTCATAGGTAACACAAACGAGTCTACAGACTATAGCTTTAGCGGCGGTTTAGCGGTAATTTATTACCGGATCACTGCACGTAATCTCCCTGCCTCAGAGAGGCAGTATCTTTGTATCACAAAGACAAAGATCCGTATCCCCCTGCTCCGGATGGGGCAGTACTTCGTGTGGTTCTCATTATTGAAAACGGGTGGGTTGATGAATGAATAATTGTTATATATAAAACGAATAATTTCAAATGACTTGTTCAGCCAAAATGGGAAAATTTTACTTCATCAAAGCCATTCATCTGATACTTTTATTGGTTTCTGTTTTGATCACCGGATGTAGTGGCGATAACCCGGTCCGGCCGGACAACAGTGAAGAGGAAGAGCCCAATGTGCAATTTGAGCAGTATGGTGAACCATTCGAAAATGTGCCTGAAATCAGAGATGTGGCCATGTATGAAGTAAATCCAAAAGTGTTCAGCTCTTCAAAAGATCTGAACGGTATAACTCAGAATCTGGAGCGAATTAAAGAACTGGGAATAAATACGGTGTGGGTCATGCCTATCTATCCCACGGGAGAAGAGCGTTCAGTGGGATCTCCCTACGCAATCAAGGACTTCATGTCTGTAAATCCTGAATATGGCACGCTCGAAGATTTGAGAAATTTGACAGATAAAGCACACAGCCTCGATATGGCCGTGATACTGGATTGGGTGGCAAACCATACGGCGTGGGACCACGAATGGATTACTGGTAATCCGCAATATTATCAAACCGACAGTAACGGGAATATCATCCACCCACCGGGAACCAACTGGATGGATGTGGCTCAACTCAACTTCAGCTCTCAGGATATGAGAAGGGAGATGATTAACGCTATGAAGTATTGGGTACTGGAAGCCAATATTGACGGATTCAGGTTCGACTACGCTACGGGAGTTCCGGGTAACTTTTGGAGTCTGGCAATTGACGAACTCAGAGAAATTCCCAACCGGGAGTTGATTCTGTTTGCTGAAACTGCCAATAAAGAGCTCCTGGACTCGGGATTTGATATGATTTTTGGCTGGCCGTACTACGGAACTCTGTTGGAAGCTTTTGCCGGTGGTTCTGCTGATGGTTTAGATACCGGCCATCTTCAGGAGTATTCCGGCCTTCAGGAGGAGAAGGAAGTGGTTCGGTGGGTAACCAATCACGATCAGCACGCCTGGGACGGATCACCCATTGAGATCTTTGGAGGAGAACAACCCGCTATTTCTGCTTTTGTAGCAGCAACATATTCCGGAGGTGTACCTCTTTTGTACAACGGACAGGAGCTGGGAATTACCACCTCTATTCCTTTTTTCGAAGGATCTGACTATACCATAAACTGGGATACAAATAGTGATTATCGAGAGGAGTATCTAAAAATATTAAACTACAGAGCAGAAACAGAAGTTTTACGTTCCGGGGAGTATAAGTCGCTTTTTAGTGATGCTTCAGTTGCCGGTTTTATGCGCTATTCAGAATCAGACACCGTTTTTACATTCATCAATACCGAATATAGTGAACAGACTATTTCACTCCCAAAAGAGCTCCAAAACAGTCAAATCACAAATGTAATGACGGGAGAAATAATTCAATTAGGGGAACTTCTTCAGATGGATTCGTATCAATATCTGATTCTGAACAGATAGTGTGGCACAGCAATCATTTTGCAACCCTCCTCCTCTTCGCCCACTCCAGCATCACCATATCATAAATAGCGTGGGCTGCCATTGCTGAAATTAGACCCGACGTTTCGTAAAGAACACCAAGCATCATACTCAATGAAAAGAGCATCAGCCCAAAAAGAATGTGTCCGGCTGATTTAAACTTGAAATAGCCGTGTATGGCTACGAAAATAATTGATGTGACCCATATACCCAGAATGGGCTGGATGGCGCCACGAAACAGAATCTCTTCGCCTGTGCCTGCAAAAAAGGAGATCTGAACCCTATCGAAAGGGGAGAATTCAGTTTTGGCAATTACACGAAATAGCGCAAAATCCTCGAGAACATCTGCTATCGGGGATCTGGAAGCGAGAAACATTACAACAAAAGATGCGGCAACACCTGCACTTAAACCGATCGCCATCTGAACGGTAATGGAATAGCCATGTTCAAAAATGGACCAAAATCCACTATCATGTAAGAAATAAATCAGAAGCAGTGACAGAATTAGATAAAAGAGAAATGAGAGCAGGGACATTCCCAGCATATTAGTCCCTGTTAAATCTTCTTCAAGTTGTTGCCGGTCTATTTCTTCCATCAAAAACGTTGTCAGATATATTTACTAAATGGTTTACTCTTTACTACATTGAAACAATCGACATAAAATACAGCTATCATTGATTGAACCAAGTTATTAAACAAACAAAATTATGAGTAAAGCAATAAAATTTGGGCTGGGCGGTATAGTTGCAATCTTTCTAATCGGTTTTCTGGTACTCACCATGTCTGTCGACTCTATCGTAAAATCCGGCATAGAAACCGTCGGTTCAGAAATGACCGGCACGGCCGTAACTGTAGATAGGGTTTCAATCTCTCCTTTTTCTGGCAGTGGTACTATTAGCGGTTTTCGCGTTGAAAATCCTGAGGGTTTTGAAAAAGGACATGCAATTGAAATTGAAGATTTCAGCATTGAGCTGAGCATTCGTTCACTCTTTACTGATGAAATCGTTGTAAAAAACATTGAGGTTATTTCACCATCTGTCTATGTGGAGCAGAAGATGCCTGAAAATAATCTTCGAACTATTATGAACTCAATTAATGAAAAATCATCCGGCGAAACCACAGATAAAGCACTTGTCATTGAACACTTTCTAATGACTGATGGACGCGCAGATCTTTATACGGAAGTAGGCGGTGAGAGATCAGCCCGTGTTGAGATTGCAGAGATTGAGCTTAATGATCTGGGCCGCGGTGGCGGACGCCAGGCAGTGGAAGATGTGATTCAGGAAATTGCCGGGGCGATTGTTGATCGTTCTCTTCGTGCGGCGGCTCAAAGCGGTGCAGAACAGATTCAGGATGCTATTCGCGACTTTTTTAATTGATATAGTTGACTTCAATTTTAGAAAATGAATTCTCCCCTAATGAAGGGGCTCCGAGCCGTAGGCGATTCCCGCGAAGCGAGATACAGAGAGGTGTAAATCGGATTTAATTAAAACAGATGAACCTTAAAGCACATCTATTTTGAAGAATCACATTCACCTCTAGACCTTATTTATTTTAATGGTTCAATATTTGAAATTGGGATTATAGAAAAACAACTCAATCGGGTTATTTTTCTAAATAAAACCGCGATTTTTTTTCGCCCACCTGAATTGTAAAGTACCCTTCTTCCAGAATGGACTCACCATCAAAACCGGGATAACTTAAATGAATTTCAGGTTCGATTGTAAATGTAAGTTCAGCAGTCTCACCCGGTTCAAGTGTTACCCGCTCAAAATGAACCAGCTCTTTCACCGGCCGGGAGATGCGGCCCACTTCATCAGTTAAAAACCACAAAACCGACTCTGTCCCGGCAATGTCACCTGCATTTGTTACAGATATTTTTGCCGTTATACGGTCAATTTCTTTGAGTTCCGTGCTGCTCAATTCCAGATTTTCGTAATTAAAACGAGTGTAGCTAAGGCCAAACCCAAATTCCCACATCTGAGTTGCTTCAACGTCTACCACAATATCGTTAGCAACCGTATCATCAAAATAGTAAGCTGCACTTGGTTTATGGTTGTAAGGTATAAAGTGCCCCACAAATTGTGGATATGAAAACGGCAGTTTTCCGCTCGGATTAATCTTACCGCTGATAACATGTGCAATTGCCTCAGCCCCTTCAAAACCGGGAAGTCCGGCCCAAATTATTGAATCCGTATCGGGAACAACTTCGTTGATAACCCTGGGTCGTCCCGCAACTAAAACAAGTACTGACGGTTTCCCGGTGCCATTAACAGCTCTGATCATCTCCAATTGATCTTCCGGAAGACTCAGATCGGTGATATTTCCTACAAATTCCGTATATGGCTCCTCTCCTGCCGCTATAATGATGGCATCGGCGCTTTCAGCAACTTCATTGAACTCTCTTCTGGTTTTGGAATACTTTTTACCGATCGATTCCATGCTGATAATCTCCGCATTCGGTAATTCATTTCTCAAGGCCTCGGTGATCGTTTTCATAGATTCGGGATAGTTTTCTTCCGCTGCACCCTGCCATGCCAGTGTCCAGCCACCGGCCAGATTACGTTTACTCTCCGCAGACGGTCCCACCACCAGCAGCTTTTCAATACTCTTTGACAGTGGCAAAATATTCTCACTATTTTTTAAAAGCACCATTGATTCCTGTGCAGCTTTCAGTGCAATATCTTTGCGATCATTACTGCCAATTTCATCGATTCCCTGTCCGGATGGATATGGATGTTCAAACAGGCCCAGTTCAAACTTCAGCTTTAAAATTCGTCTCACTGATTCATCCAGTCGTTCTTCAGTAACAGAACCGTTTTCTACCAGGTTTAAAAGGCTCTCATTAAATCTGAGAGAAGTTGGTGTCATGCTCATGTCAATTCCGGCTTCAATAGCCTGAAGTGTGGCCTCATCGTAATCGCGTGCAGTTTTATGAAAATTGTAAAGCTTGCCAATATCGGCCCAGTCTGTAACTATCACTCCTTCAAATCCCATTTTATCCCTGAGAAGACCTGTTAGAAGCTCTTTTGATGCATGCGCCGGTATTCCATTCACCTCACCGCTATTCACCATTATCGTTTTCATTCCCGCATCTATTGCAGCTTGAAAAGGTGGGCGATGAAATTCATGAATAGTCTGCATCGACAAATCTACGGGAGTTCGATCCCAGCCCGATCTCGGAACTGAGTATCCGATAAAGTGTTTTCCGGTAGCAGCTAATTTGTATGGGAAAAGATCGTGATCACCCTGGAAACCCTTTACGTATGAACGCCCCATTTCAGAAAGCAGATGAGGATCTTCCCCAAATGTCTCATAAAATCGAGGCCAGTAAGGGTTTTTTGCCAGATCCAGTACTGGGGCAAAATTCCAGAAATGGCCTAACGGGCCGGACTCAAGAGCTGTAATTTCGCCGGTTTGCCTTGCATGTTCAATATTAAAAGTAGCTCCAAGATTGATATTATGAGGAAAAATCGTGCTCCCCTCCAGGTAACTTGCTCCATGCATGTGATCGATCCCATATATAATGGGAATACCGAGACGGGTTTCTTCTACAGCAATACTTTGAAGTTCATTGATATACTCAAGCCACTGTTCGGGAGGGACAGCCTCGCCGTTCAAAAAAGAGCCAATGTGGTGATTCTGAAGAAGATATCTTGCTTTTTCAGGGTCAAGACTAACATCACGCTGTACACCCTCATGGTTAACCATCGTTATGTTAAGCTGAGTCATCTGCCCAACCTTTTCCTCAAGCGTCATCCTTGAAAGAAGATCTTCTACTCGCTCGTCCACAGAAACGGAGGAGTCTAAATAAGATTGAGCGTAAACCATTGAATTTATATTCATTAAAAGGATTAGAATTAAAATAGTGGGAACCGGGTATTTATGAATTTTCAAATGTTGGCTGATTGAGTCAATAGTTTGAATATGCATGTAAATTTTTTGTCAAAATAAATTGAAGTGGTGATTTAGTAGCAATAGGAACTGATAACGGCTGTAAACAGCACTGTACTTTTCAAACTTAGTAGAGAGAACTTCCGGTAATATCTACTGTATTAAAAATGTAAAAGCATGAAAATCTCAATAATCTAATTCAATTCACAGTCATTCAATACAGGGAATAAAAGTTTAAGATTTAACTGTCTGGTACACAGACCAGTTAGATATTTAAGAGTTGCTTTGAAAAATCGATGTAAAATGTTTTATAAGATCCTAATTTTTAGATAATTTGATATTGATATAGAAGCTATCACATCACAAATATCACTCAATATTCATTAGGGCATTACTACGTTTCTTTAAATATCCCACAATCTAATTGGCGTTATATGAAGAGTAAGGATCCAAAAATTGCACACATTTTATTTTAATGGAGGTGCCCCAAAAATCATATTACAAATCAGATATTGAAGCACTTTGGAAAAAAGTAATGTCAGGCGACAGAGATGCATTTAAGAAGCTTTTCAAGCACTTTTTTGCCCCTCTTTATAATTACGGATACCGCATCACACCGGAGTCAGAAAATGTACGGGATGCCATTCAGGAAGTTTTTTTCCAAATCTGGAAATATCGTAATAAGCTAACAGTACCGGATTCTGTACGAGCCTATCTTTTCATCTCATTGCGCAGGGAGTTATTAAACAAAAAAAAAGCCGGCCAGCGAAGAGACCAAGTCTCTAACAACTACTATATCGAGGAGTTTGATACACTTTTCAGTTATCACAACTGGGAAGAAATATTGGAACTAAAAGAGGAAGAGAGCAAAAAGTTAAAGAGTGCCATTAAAAACCTTACCCCCCGCCAAAGAGAAGTCATCTATTTAAAATATTACGAAGGTTTATCTACAGAAGAACTTTCTCAAATGTTGAACCTTCGCGCACAAAGTATTTACAATTTGGTATTTGATGCGATAAATAATTTAAGAGAGTACCTCGACAAATAGATCAATAGAGTTCCTTTATAAAATTTTAAAGGTCATAATTTCAAATACTTACACTCCCCTCTTTTACTGCAGAAAAAATTATTTAAAAAAAATGAGTAAAACTCATTTTGACTCCTCTCTATAGAAGTAGAAACCAAAAAATATTTAACGAATTATAGAATATGCCATCTAAGCTCTCTAAACTTTTAATGGATGATTCTTTTGTACGCTATCTCAAGGGAGAAGCTACAAAAGAAGAAGAGACTCGCTGGACGGAATGGATGAAGGAAAATGACCCGCATGGCCGGCTTATTGAAAAGGGCCGGAATCTGTTGGAGAGTGGCGTCCTAACCTTACCAAAGCCGGACCCGGATGTTGAATTCAAGCTGTTAATGAACAGGATTGAAGGCAACAATAAATCATCATTTTTCAATTCTTCTCATAATCGCGGTAGAAATTTAGTGTGGGCAACAATTGCAGCTTCAATGTGCTTGTTGCTCCTGATTGGGTTTTTAACCCGAAACACATTTTTTCAGGATGATGAACCGCAACTCACACAGATGATCGAGATCGATTATCAAACTCTTGAAACGGAAACCGGACAAAAAACTACCATTCAGTACTCTGACGGTTCAAAAATCACATTAAATGCCAATTCTAAGATACGCCTGCCCAGAAGAATGGTAGAATCGGATACCCTGCAGGTTTGGCTTGAAGGTGAAGCATTTTTTGACATCACCCGCAAGGATGAATCTAAATCCCGGAATTTTATAGTTCACACACCCGACGGCTCTGTTTCTGTGCTTGGAACACGCTTTACGGTGAATACAACCAGAAATCAAAGCCAGGTTGTACTAACGGAGGGCAGTGTGAAAGTAAGCGTACAAAAAACAGATAACGAACCGATTAGTGAGTACATCATGTCGCCGGGAGAAAAAGCGCTTTTTTCTAAAAACCTGGAGAATATATCGGTTGAACGAGTAAACACAGAAGTTTACACCTCGTGGACAGGCAATAGTCTGGTTCTGGATAAGACTCCGCTTTCAGTATTGATTGATCGAATGGAGTTCACCTACGACGTTGAAGTCAGAGTTGAGGATGAATCTCTGTTAGATAAAGAACTTACCGGTCGATTTAATAACACCGATTTAAACTTTTTACTAACAGGACTTTCAAAAATGCTGGAGGTAGATATCGATCAGCAAAAACAAACGGTATACATCAAAGAAAACTGATCCAAAAAAAAATTGGATCAATAATAACGACCTAAAAACAAAGTAATATGAAAACTAAGATACCCTACATGTTAGTTTTGCTACTCTTCCTTTTTGGCGTAAGCTCATTGGGGGCAAAACAAACGGAACATTATGTTTCAAGCGCTGACCTTTTGTCGGCTCAGAAACTGGATAAAAAGGTAACGTTAGAGGAAACCTTAAAGAGAATAGAAAACGGTTACGACGTAATTTTTCTCTATCAGTCGAACCTGGTAAATGGTAAGTTTAATATTCCTGTAGCACTGGATGGTTCAGTATATGAGGTTATAGAGTCGGTTTTAAAACCTCACGATTTGATCTCTACATATATTGATAACCGGACATTTGTCATTTCCGGGATAGATCCTCCGGAAATAGAGGCTGACGCAGATTCAGTTACAGGTGTTGTAACTGACCTTTCCACCAATCAGACGCTGCCTGGTGTAAATATTCTGATTAAAGGGACAACCGATCGCGGAACTACCACAAATTTTGATGGTCGTTATACTTTAAGAAATGTTTCGCCGGATGATACACTGCGATTTTCATATCTCGGGTTTCAAACAGTTGAAATACCTGTAGATGGCCGAAGTGAAATTAATGTAGCGCTTGAACCGAGTGTACTGGAATCGGGCGAGGAAATTGTCGTTGTCGGTTACGGAACCAGAAAACGAAGTGAAATTACAGGCTCTGTATCTTCAATCAGCTCTGAGGCGATTGCACAAACCCCAATCCTTCGGGTTGAACAAGCCCTGCAGGGAAGAACAGCCGGTGTATTTGTAGCCAACCAGTCCGGTCAGCCGGGAGAAGCTCCCACAATTCGTATTCGTGGTGCTGGTACAACAGGCAGTGCAGATCCCCTGTATGTAGTTGATGGAATGCCTGTAAGCGGAATTGACTATTTGAACCCCGGCTCTATTCAGTCAATCGAAGTTCTTAAAGATGCTGCTTCAGCAGCTATCTACGGAGCGAGAGCTGCAAATGGCGTCGTTTTGATCTCCACTAAATCTGGTCGCCCGGATGAAACAGTCGTTACCTACGAAGGGTACGCCGGAATCCAGAACCCATGGAAACAAATAAATGTACTTGACGCAAGTCAGTATATGATGATGATGAACGAAGGAGCTGCTTCAGCAGGCTTAACTATGCCATTTCCGCTGTCGCCGGATGTATCAGGCGGAACCGACTGGCAAAAGGCCGTTTTTAATGAAAATGCCCCAATGACCAATCATCAATTCACCATTTCCGGCGGGAATGAATCGACCCAGTACTTAACCGGTTTCACCATTTTCTCGCAAGAGGGTATTGTTGGCGGAGATAAATCGCAGTTTGGGCGAAATACTTTCAATCTAAAATTGAACACCAGAGTAAGTGAAGTTTTCCGGGTTGGAACCAGCCTTAACTATAGCCGAATTAACAGAAATGCAGTTTTAAGTAATAGCGAATGGGGATCACCGCTTAGTAATGCGTTGAATATGGATCCACTCACTCCTATCTATGAATCTGACCCTGCCAGATTTAATACATTCCCAAGCCACGCCGTGCAAAATGACGGAAGGTTTTATGGAATTTCAAGATATGTAACTCAGGAGATCGTTAACCCATTGGCTCGTTTAGAAGTTACACATGGCGAAACTCAGGTCGACAAGCTGGTTAACAACTCTTTTGCTGAGTTTGATTTACTGCCAAATTTAGTTTTCAGAAGTAGCTTTGGTATAGATGCCGCATTTGTACAAAACAATAACTACGTGCCTACATTCTATCTGAACTCTTCGCAAAGTAACAGTAACTCGTTGGTTGATAAGTCTGAAAATAGATGGTACACATGGAACCTCGAGAACACTGTTACTTACCAGCAGACCTTCAGCAATCAAAACATTGAACTTTTAGGTGGTATATCCGCTCAAAAAGTTGAGTTTGAAGATCTGTTTGGATCAAAATCTAATCTGTTGATGGATAACCCATCAAACGCCTTCATTAATGTTGCCGCAGATGAGGAGTCTATGCGTGCTGCCGGCGGTGGATATAGTGAACGCCTGCTCTCCTATTTCGGACGTGCAGACTACAACCATTCAGACAGATACCTGCTTACTACCGTACTTCGTGTAGACGGTTCTTCTAAGTTTGGATCTAACAACAGGTACGCTGTATTTCCTTCCGTATCACTTGGCTGGATTATGAGTAATGAGTCTTTCATGGATGATTACGATAATATCAACCTGTTGAAGCTCCGTGCATCCTGGGGACAAAATGGTAACCAGAACATCGGTAACTTTGCCTTTATGTCTACCATTCAATCCGGATACGGTTACACATTCGGTGAAAACCAGACATTCACCACCGGTTCTGTTCCCGGAAGTGTGCCAAACCCTAATCTTAAGTGGGAAACATCCGAGCAGCTGAACTTCGGTATTGATCTGGGACTGTGGCAGGATCGATTGATTATTGCAGCAGATTACTACCAAAAAGATACCAAAGGATTGCTGATCAGGGCTCCGATTCCGGGCCACGTTGGTAACAACCCTCCGTTCATTAACGGCGGTAGTGTTAGAAACGAAGGATTTGAATTCAGTATCGATTACCGAAATTATACAAGCGAACTGAACTACAACGTAGGGCTGAACTTTGCATTCAACAGCAACGAAGTAACTCACATAGGAAATGCTGAGGGTGTAATTGTAGGTACCGGTTTTGCCACCTATGGGATTGTAACACGTGCCGAAGAGGGATTCCCTATCGGTTATTTCTGGGGTTACAAAACAGATGGCATCTTCCAGACTCAGGATGAGATCAACTCCTACACAAATAGTCAGGGAGAACTGATACAGCCTCAGGCCCGGCCGGGTGATGTGAGATTCCGTGACCTGAACGGTGACGGCAGAATAGATGATGCAGACCGTACCATGATTGGTAATCCTACACCGGACGTTACTTTCGGGATGAATTTTGGAGCCAACTATAAGCAGTTCGAAATGTCGCTCTTCCTTCAGGGAACACTGGGTAACGACATATTTAACGCTACACGGCGGCATGACCTTACAACTACCAATATGCCGGCATCGTACCTTGAAAGATGGACAGGCCCCGGTACGTCAAACGATCTGCCCCGCTTTACATGGAACGACAGTAACGGAAACTGGTCGAGAATCTCAGATCTTTACGTAGAAGACGGATCCTACTTAAGAGTGAAGAATGTACAGGTTGGATACTACCTCCCTAGCCAAATATTGCAGAGCTTAAGCATGAGACAAGCTAAAATTTATCTCTCTGCTGAGAACCTATTTACGATTACAGGATACAGTGGATTTGACCCTGAAATTGGATCAGCTTCTGCCCTAAGCGTAGGTGTAGACCGCGGTGTATACCCACAGGCACGAAGCTTCAGAGTTGGCGTCAACTTTACATTTTAATCGTATTATCCACATTTAAAAACATCATATCATGAAAACTTTAAGAATAACAATAGCTTTTTTGATAGTCTCTGTTGCGGGCTTTGCGGTCAGTTGCGACAGCTTTCTAAATGTAGATCCGTTAGACCAGCGCGTAGAGTCTAACTTCTATCAAACGAAAGATGATGCACAGGAAGCATTAGTAGCTATCTACGACGTATTGCAGTGGAATACGGTAGTCGGATTCCACGTACCGGAAATGCTGAGCGATATCGCGTCAGATGACGCATTCGCCGGCGGGGCCAGCCGAAATGATGCTCCGAATATTATTGAGGTGGATAAACACAATATCCGAACAACAAACGGGGAAGTTCACGGACTTTGGCAAAAGTACTATATCGGTATTTACAGAGCCAACAAATTCCTGACTGAGATTGGAGATCTAGAGATGGAAGATGAGGCATTTAAAATGCGAACAATGGCCGAAGCACGGTTTTTGAGAGCTTACTTCTATTTTGATCTGGTTCGTTTCTTCAGAAATGTACCTTTAATCACAGAGCCTCTTGATAACCCGGATGAGTACAATCAGCCACAAGCGGATCCATCAGAAGTATTTTCACTGATCGCTTCCGACCTGCTTGCAGCCATCCCTGATCTGCCGGAAACCATCCCTTCAAACGAGCTGGGACGTATTTCTACCTGGGCTGCACAATCGCAACTGGCTAAAGTATATCTCTACTACTCAGGTGTATTTGGTGACGATTTACCTGCGGGTAATCAGACCGTAACCCGAGGCATGGCGGCACAGATGATTGACGATGTAGTTAATCTCAGTGGTCACGATTTGCTGCCTAATTACGCAGATATCTTTAAGCCTGAACATGAATTTAGCGAAGAGTCCGTATTTGAAATTTACTACTCAAACGCCAGACCATGGTGGGACTGGGGCTTCATTCAGGGTGGTGAAGGAAACATGGCTCCTCAAATGCAGGGCCCTCGTGTAGATCAGCCTGACGATGAAGATTATATGCGTGGCTGGAGCTTCACAACCGTTACACAGGAGCTGGTAGATGCTTTTGATCCTGCCGATCCACGGCTTGAAGCGACCGTTCTATTCGAAGATGAACTGAATGCGGGAATCAGTATTGGATATCAACACACCGGTAAATTCACCAAGAAATATACAACCCATAAAGCCTATGCCCCCGAAGACGGACAGCTTGAGCTCAACTGGGGAAATAACTACCGGGTGATTCGATTTGCCGATGTACTTCTGATGGGAGCTGAGTTACACTTAGACAGTAATCCTGTTCAATCTAAAGCATATTTAGACCGTGTTCGGGATAGAGTACAAATGCCTGAAGTAGCGGCAACCCTGGAAAATATCCGTCAGGAACGAAGATTAGAACTCGCACTGGAAGGTCACCGATACTGGGATCTCCAACGGTATGGTCAAAATATTGCTGAAGAGCATATCACAATCTCAGGTGATCTGAAAGATGGGTATCAAGGGGATGCTCCCGATTTTGCAGTAACGTACAACACAGCAAAACAGGGTCTCTTCCCTATTCCTCAAAGCGAGATTGACATTTCAAATGGTGTTCTTATACAGAATCAGGGGTACTAAAAACTCTCTCGCTTAATCACAAAATTTTAAATGAATGAGCACAAATATGAAAACATTAAAAATATATCAATGGATGCTTCCGGTTCTGTTGATCATTGGTCTAGGGCTGGGAGCTTGTGAGCCTCAGGTCTCATCAGATCCAAATTTAAGTGAACCGCCTAAATCTGAAAATGTAACGTTTGACTATACCCACAATGCGGATAATCCGAATATTGTTGAGTTCGTCAACACATCAGACAGCTTCAAGGCTCTCTGGGATTTTGGGAATGGCGCAAAAGCTGAGGGAGATGTCGTAATCGGCAGATTTCCTCTGCAGGGTGAATATACCGTAAAGCTTACGATTTTCACCCAGTCCGGCCAGGCTCAAAACTCAAAGGTCATTACTATAGATGAAACAAATCCATTAATGCTGGATGATCCCGATTTGAATCTACTGACCGGCGGTGCAGGCCAGCTTGATGGTAAAACCTGGGTTATAGACAGTACACAAGTTGCCCACATGGGTGTAGGGCCTCCGGATGGTTACTGGCCTGAATGGTGGCAAGCTGCACCGCTTGCTAAGCCGGGCACAGGACTGTATACAGATGAGTATACATTCACGCTAGAAGGTTTCAGGTTTGATATGGAAACGAACGGTTTCGTATTCCTTAACGGAGCTTACGGAGATGAAGTGGAAGGAACCTATGAAGCACCGGGTGGTGACTTAATGGCTCCATGGACGGCACCGGATGATCTCAACTTTAATTTCATTAAAGATGAAGATGATGGCACCATGTTCATTACTGTTTCAGATCCGGGCTGGATTGGTTTCTATGCAGGAACTCGCCAGTATCAGATTTTGGAGATAACTGAAAATCGATTGGCTCTTCGATTTGAAGATCCTAACGGTTTGGCTTGGTATCACACACTCATTCCAAAGGGTTATGAACATCCCGGTGAAGAAATTCCATACAAATCAGAAGAACTATATGATGATTTTGATGGAGAGAGTAATGTAACCTGGGTCAAGTCTGAAATAACGGACTTCAATGAGAGTTATGACAACCCTGCTCCGGTACCGATCAATACTTCGGAAAAGGTTGCAAGGTATGTTAAAGGGGAAGCCAAGTTTGATAATGTTTTCATCAACCTGGACTATAAGATGGATCTGAACGTACATAATAAGGTCCGTCTAAAAGTATACTTCCCGTCATACAACGACTATGATACTGAAGATCCCAATGCAGAAGTTTGGGCTCCGTCGGCATCACTGACTCAGCAGGTAGAGGTTAAACTGCATGATTCACAAAACCCTGAACCATGGACAAACCAGGCAACAGTAATTCAGACTGTTGCAGAAACAAATACCTGGATCGAACTCGAGTTTGATTTCAGCGGGTGGAGCGACACGGAAGTCTACGACCGCATTGTTTTACAAATTGGCGGTGAAGGGCACGGAATACCCGGAATCTTCTTTATTGATGATTTCCAGCTAATAGAATAATTAACTCATATACAAAGGGGAGGAATCAAATCCTCCCCTTTTTTAATCCCTTCTATTTTATTTCACGCAACAGTTCCCTCTCACTATGTTACACTATATCAAAGTTATATTAAGTCTGACGATTTTATTTAGCCTTACTTCATGTGCATCGGGCGGTCCGGCCGAAAGCTTTAGTTATACAGAGCCCGACCCCACGGATACCCTTGAAGCCGGAGATTTGATCTGGTCTGAAGAGTTTAATGGATCAGGCTCACCAAACAGTAACAACTGGAACTACGATATCGGACACGGTAGTGGTCTAACCCCCTATTAACTGGACAAGTATTCTACTTTAGAGAGTTCACATTGTAGTTTAGTTTCGTCATTGGCCTGATAAAGGTCAATTCCTTTTTCCT
>SL_7KL_010_BRINEDRAFT_10000189_pt1 | contig 27700 bp, 27 predicted proteins | sample SodLak_010_BRINE_FD_10663 | JGI IMG/M metagenome (IMG submission 10663)
CCCGCCAAAATCACGCGCTGCTGGCTGATCGGCTCGAACGGGTTATGACCGTGGCCGCCGAACAGCGTGTTGCCCATGAAGACAGCAAACGAACACTCGATCCAGTTGCCCATCTCGCCATAAGTGTCGGTGATAAAAACCTGATCGCCCGGTTTTGGCACCTTATCGACAGAGCGGCGCGAAAACTGCGCCCTGCTGGCGCGCACCAACTCGGCCATCTCTTCCGCCTGATCCGTCCAGCGCGGCACAAGGATAAGCCGAAACTCGGGCAGTTGCGCCCGCACAAGGCGTGCGGCTTCCAGCAAAACCGGCACTTCACGATTTGACACCGAAGCGCATGTCAGCACGGGTGCGCCGCCCCACTGCGCGTTTATCGAATTGATGATTGCCGCTGACACGGTCAATGACGGGGCGTCCAGTTTCAGGTTTGGCGCACCCACGACCTTGCAATCTTGGCGAAACAGGGACTGCGCGCTTGGTGAATCCTGTTCGGGGAAGACATGCACAAAATCTACATGTGCGTGCATCCAATGCGCAAATCGGGGCTGTTTGCGACACAGCTTGCCCAAGCGCCCGTTCATCTGCGCATTGACAAGCGCAACAGGAATGTCGCGCGCTTTCAGCAACTCCATTGTATTTGGCCACATATCGCCTTCGCCAAAAACAGCGAGGCCGGGCTTCCAATGGGCAAGAAACCGTTTGATCGCGGCGCGTGTATCCAGCGGGGCAAGCTGCGTGATGACGCGCGCACTCTCGCCAAGCCGCGCGAAGACAGCCTTGCCCGAAGCCGTGCGCGTCGTAATCAGGCAGATCACTGCCGGATCATGTGCCAAGAATGCGCGGATCAGGGGCAGCAGCGCTGTCGCGTCGCCCGGTCCGATGGCGTGCAGCCAGATCAGCGTGCCAGCAGGGCGCGGCGCGAGGTCAATCGCAAGGCGCTCTGGCACTTGCGCTGCATCTTCGCGGTGGGGGTGGCGTGCCGCGCGGGTACGCAGTGCCGCGATTATGACACGGCTTGGCAGAATTCCCGTCAGCCCACGGTACAGCCGTAGCAAGAGGCGCTCTCTCACCTGCAAATGTGCCCATGCACTGCGCTCGGCCAGCCTGAAGCTCATGCCGCGTCTTTCTCTCAAATAGCTTTTACCGCGTCAAAATTATGCCGCAGGCGGAAGCAGCCTCATCGTCTTATACACGTTTATGTGATAGCAGGCTTATTGCCTACGGCAAGCCCCCACCTGCCAATCAGTGGCCAATCTTGACGACGGCGCGGTGTTCAAGAAGCCGCACAGCTGATGCGTTGACTTGCGCGCGGGCATGGGCAATGCATGGCTTATGCAAGATGTGACCGCCGACCAAGTCATTAGCCACATGCCCTGACAAATGGTTGACCCGCGTTTAGGGACAATTATGGAAAAACATCGGAGGCCCGCTATGCCAAACGCCTTTCTCGACGATATCCGCGCAACGCTTGGCGAAATCCAGACCGATGGGCTGTTCAAGACAGAACGTTTGATCACCACCCCGCAATCCACGCGCGTTCAAGTGGCTGGGCACGAAGTGATCAACCTGTGCGCCAATAATTACCTTGGGCTGGCAGACAATCCCGCATTGATCACAGCAGCAACGCAAGCCATGACCGATCATGGTTTTGGCATGGCCTCGGTCCGGTTCATCTGCGGCACGCAAGACCTGCACCGCCAGTTGGAAACACGCCTCGCGCAGTATCTGGGTTGCGAGGACAGCATCCTGTTCGCCGCCTGCTTTGACGCCAATGGCGCGTTGTTTGAACCACTTCTGGGACCAGAAGACGCCGTCATATCGGACGCGCTGAACCATGCCAGTATCATTGACGGCATCCGCCTGAGCAAGGCGCGGCGCTTCCGCTATGCCAATTCGGATATGAGGGATCTGGAAGCGCAACTAAAGGCCGCCCGCGAAGGTGGCGCGCGCCATATCATGATCGCCACGGATGGAGTGTTCAGCATGGACGGCATTCTGGCCAAATTGCCCAAAATTCGTGCCTTGGCCGACCAGTATGATGCGCTTGTGATGGTCGATGATTGCCACGCCACAGGCTTCATGGGGCCGCAGGGGCGCGGCACGCCTGCCCATTTCGGTGTGCAGGCCGATATCCTGACCGGCACACTGGGCAAGGCTTTGGGCGGTGCCTTGGGCGGCTATATCGCTGGGCCGCAACCTGTGATTGACCTGCTGCGCCAGCGCGCGCGGCCCTATCTGTTCTCGAACGCCTTACCCCCGTCGATTGTCGCCGCTGGCATCGCCGCGCTGGAGATTGTGGAGCGGGCAGATGATCTGCGCGCACAGCTGTTCGACAATGCGGCCCATTGGCGCGCGGGGCTGACAGATGCGGGGTTCGATCTGCTGCCGGGCGAGCACCCTATCATCCCTGTCATGCTCTATGACGCACATAAAGCGCAAGCGATGGCGACGCGGTTGTTCGAGCTTGGTGTCTATGTTTCAGGTTTTTTCTTTCCTGTCGTGCCCAAGGGGCAGGCCCGTATCCGCACCCAGATGAACGCAGCGCTCAGCCGCGCTGATCTGGATCAGGCGCTTGCGGCATTCGCACAGGCCGGGCGCGACACAGGGGTTTTGACAGAATGAAAGCATTGGAAAAATCCCTGCCCAAACCGGGGTTGTGGCGGATCACGGCACCTGTCCCCGAAATTGGCCCGGATGACGTGCTGATCCGTGTCAACAAGACAGGAATTTGCGGCACGGATATTCACATCTGGAACTGGGATGACTGGGCGCAGCGCACTGTGCCGGTGCCGCTGATCACCGGCCATGAATTCGCAGGCGAAATTGTCGAGATGGGCCGCAATGTCACCGGCCTGGAGATTGGTCAGCGCTGTTCCGGCGAGGGGCATCTGATTGGCCGCGACAGCCGCCAGAGCCGCGCAGGCAAGTTCCATCTGGACCCCGCCACGCGGGGCATTGGCGTGAACGAGCAGGGCGCATTCGCGGAATATATGCGTCTGCCTGCTTTCAATGTCGTGCCCCTGCCCGATGCGATTGACGACGAGATCGGCGCGATTCTTGACCCGTTGGGCAATGCGGTTCACACGGCGCTGTCCTTCGATCTGGTGGGCGAGGATGTTCTAATCACAGGCGCTGGCCCCATCGGGATCATGGCGGCGGCCGTTGCGCGCCATGTCGGTGCGCGCCATGTGGTGATCACCGACGTGAACCCTGCGCGGCTGGAACTGGCTACCCGCGTGACTGACGTGGTGCCGGTGAATGTCGCACAGGAAGATCTGGCCGATGTGAAAGCCCGCCTGAAAATGCGCGAAGGCTTTGATGTGGGGTTGGAGATGTCGGGCAACCAGCAGGCGCTGGATCAGATGGTGGAAAATCTGGTCATGGGCGGGCGCATCGCACTTCTGGGCATTCCGCCGGGCAAATCGCCGGTGGACTGGTCGCGCATCGTGTTCAAGGCAATCACCATCAAGGGCGTCTATGGGCGCGAGATATTCGAGACATGGTACAAGATGATCGCCATGCTGGAAAACGGCCTGAACATCCGCCCCGTCATAACGCATCGCTTTCCCGCCGATGATTTCACAGCCGGGTTCGAGGCCATGCGCAGCGGCAGTTCCGGCAAGGTGGTGCTGGACTGGCGATAAGCCGCGCCGCTAACCCACGGCGCGCGCCCGTTATGCGTTGTGCAAAAGCGCGTCTGGCAGCGGCACACCAAGCTGTGCGCAAAACGCGCGCATGGCATCTGCCCCCACGCCCCATTCGGCCCCGCGCGCCGCAAACAACGTGGCCTGCGAGCAATGCACAGGCGGGTCGCGCAGAATTTTCAGGTGGTTGGCACGCAATGTCTCGCCGGTTGAGGTGATGTCGGCAATCGCCTCGGCGGTCAGGTTCTTGACTGTGCCTTCGGTCGCACCCTGACTGTCGACCAACTGATAATCTGCCACCCCATGCGCGCGCAGATAGTCACGCACCAGCCGGTGATATTTGGTCGCAATCCGCAGCCGAAAGCCATGCTGCGCGCGAAACGCGCTGGCAACCGCGTCCAGATCATCCAGCGTTTCCACATCAACCCACGCCTTTGGCACGGCCACGATCAGATCGGCATGGCCGAACCCCATCGGCGCCAGCGCCACCACCGTTGCTGCCCAATCGGCCAGCTCCTCGCGCACAAGGTCCGACCCTGTAACGCCCAGATGTATGCGTCCCGCGGCCAGTTCACGCGGGATTTCCGAGGCCGACAACAACACCAGCTTGACCCCCGCGACCCCTTCGACCGCGCCTGCATACTCGCGCGCCTCGCCTGTGCGTTTCAGGCTGACGCCCCGCTCGGCGAACCAGTCAAAGGTTTTCTCCATCAACCGCCCCTTGGACGGGACACCCAGCAGCACAGTCATTGCGCGCCCTCCAAGGCTGCAAGGGTTGCAGGCCGGATCACACCGCCCACCGCCGGAATGGCACGCCCCTGCCCCAACACCGCCGTCAGCGCGTCATAGCGCCCGCCTGTAGCCACAGGCGGCAGATCATCGCGCGCGGACAGGAATCCGAACACGAAGCCGTCGTAATATTCCATCGTCGTGCGCCCGAAACTGGCCTCAAACGGCAGGGTCGCGCTGTCTATTCCGGCAGCGTCCAGCGCATCCAGTCGCGCCTCCAGCCGGTCTAGGGCGGGTGCAAGTGCGGCCCAGTTTTGCGCGCGCATCGTCGTCAGCCCGTCGCGCGCAGGTGCGGCCAATGACAAAATTTTCTCCAGCGCCGAGACTTGTTCCTGCGGGATGGGCGGTGTCTGGGCATCCTCCAGTAGCGTCGCAATACGCGCCTCGATTTCGCTGTTGCTGCGCAGCCCGACCATCTGGCCCGCCTCTTGCATCAGCGCGTCCGCAGGCTGTGCGCGCAACTGCGCAACCAGTTCGGTGCGGGCCTCGGCCAGCGGGCCATGCCCGCCCATCCGCTCCAGCAATGCGCGAAAGCGCTTTGGCCGCCAGATATGGCGCATCAAGGCCGCCTTACGCCGCTCCGAGGTCCGCAACCCCGCCACTGCCGCTTTCAGAATACCGATATCGCCGGTCATCGGGCGCAGGTCATACTCCCCCAGCAAACGCGCAAACAGCGCAAAGACTTCGGCATCCGCGCGCGCAGGATCATTGCGGGCAAACACCTCATAGCCGACTTGCAGATATTCGCGCGCCCGACCGCCCGCGTGCTCTTGCTTGCGAAACACCGGCCCCGAATAGCAGTAGCGCGCGGGTTCTGCGCCACCCTTCATATGCGCCTGCACAACCGGCACCGTGAAATCCGGGCGCAACATCATCTCGCCAAGTGCGGGATCATGGGTCACATAGGCGCGCGCGCGGATATCCTCGCCGTAGAGATCAAGCAGCGTTTCAGCGGGTTGCAGGATGTCCGCCGCCACAGGCAGCGCGCCCGCGCCCTTCATTCCGGCCAACAATTCAAGCGCAATCGCCTCGGTGCGTGTCATCCGTGCCGCCCCATAATCTCGCGCACTGTGGCCACCAGATCGGCGCGCGGCACCTCGACCTGCGCGGGCTGGGATTTCCACTCTTCAAGCGTGGCATCAACGGCCAGTTTCGCGCCAAGGATCAGGTCTTTCACCTGCACCACATCGCGCGCGGCCTCATCCTCACCTTGAATGATGGCGACAGGACTTTGGCGTTTATCGGCATATTTCAACTGGTTGCCGAAATTCTTGGGGTTGCCCAGATACATCTCGGCGCGGATACCTGCGGCGCGCAGATCATTCACCATGCCCATGTAATCGGCCATGCGGTTGCGGTCCATGACCGTCACGACAACCGGCCCAAGTGCTGCATCGTCCAGCCGCCCCTTGGCCGCGAGTGCGGCCAGCAGCCGGTCCACGCCAATACTGACGCCAGTTGCAGGAACAGACTGGCCGGTAAAGCGCTTGACCAGATCATCATAACGCCCGCCCCCTGCGACAGAACCAAACTGACGCGGGCGGCCTTTCTCATCAAGGATTTCAAAGGTCAGTTCGGCCTCAAACACAGGGCCAGTGTAGTAGCCAAGGCCACGCACGACCGAGGGGTCGATGATAATGCGGTCGGGGCCGTAGCCTTGGGCGTCGAGGAGGGCGGCGATTGTCTTTAGCTCGTCTACGCCTTCCAAACCAACCAGCGACCCTTCAACAAGTTCATCAAGTAACCGCAAGGTAGTGTGCGTCCGGATTTCCGACGCCTGAGGGTCTGTCGCTGTAGGTCTTTGGGGCTGTGCATCTTCTGAAGAAACTGAATACATCGCGCGCGACAGCGAACTGCTCCCCGGTGCGCCAGTCTCTATCGCTTCCGATAACTGTTTCGCGAGTATATCTAGAACACGACTGTTAACTGAAACGAACGCCAAGATTTTTTCGGCCTGCACCGCCGACAGCCCCGCCCCTTTGGTGAAATCCCCACTCTCATCCTTGCGCCCTTCGCCCAGCAGCGCGCGCACACCCTCCACCCCAAGCCGGTCCAGCTTGTCGATGGCGCGCAGCACGATCCCTCGCTCATGCTCGAACTTCGACGGGTCCGCAGGGTCCAGTATCCCCGCAACCTCCATCACCCCATTCAGCACCTTGCGGTTGTTCACCCGGATCACATAATCCCCGCGCTCGATCCCCACGGCCTCCAAAGCATCCGCCAGCATAGCGCAAATCTCGGCATCCGCCGCCACCGACGCCGCCCCGACTGTATCCGCATCGCACTGATAAAACTGCCGGAACCGCCCCGGCCCCGGCTTTTCATTGCGCCAGACCGGCCCCATTGCATAGCGGCGGTAGGGCACCGGTAAATCGTTGCGGTATTGCGCCGCCACCCGCGCCAGCGGCGCCGTCAGATCATAGCGCAGCGCCAGCCAGTCACTGTCTTCCTCCCATGCGAACACGCCTTCATTGGGGCGGTCCACATCGGGCAGGAACTTGCCCAGCGCCTCAACCGTCTCCACGGCGGATGTTTCCAGCGCGTCAAACCCGTAGCGATGATACACCGCTGCAATCCGGTCCAGCATGGTCTTGCGCGCGGTCACTTCCGCGTCAAAATAATCACGAAAGCCCTTGGGCGTCTCGGCCTTGGGGCGTCTGGGGCCCTTGTTTTTCGCCATCAGCGCGCACTCCTTGGCAACGGGTCGGCTTGGCCTTAGCCCAAGGGGGCGCAAGGGGCAAGAGCGCGGACCACCGCGCAGGCGCAGGACATGCGCACACCCCGCACACGCCCGCAGCATATTGCGGCATTTTCCCGCCAAGCCACCAGATAAAGCTTATCCACAGCCCACCCACAGGGTTATACAATTTGCCAGTTCCCCCCGAATCCTGCTATCACATCCCCAATCAAAGGCAGAGACAGGCAGGTGAGACAATGAACGAGATCACAGCGATCCGGTCGCAAGATGATGGCACAGCCAATGTAATGCCCCACAATATCGAGGCAGAGCAGCAGCTTCTGGGCGCGATCCTTGTCAATAACGATGTCTATGACCGCATTTCCTCGCTGGTGAAGCCCGAACATTTCCACGACCCTGTCCACCAGCGCATTTTCGAAATTGCCAGTGCGCGTATCCGCAAGAATGCGCTGGCCTCTCCGGTCACACTCAAGGCGTTCATGGAAGACGATGAGGGGCTGAAGGAACTGGGCGGCCCGGCCTATCTGGCGCGCATCGCGGCGGCTGCGATTTCGGCCTATGCGGCGCGCGACTATGCGCAGATGATCTACGAATTGGCAGTGCGGCGTGACCTGATCCGGCTGGGGCAGGATATATCCGCGCGCGCCGCCCAGATGGATGTCACCTCAGAGCCGAAAGAACAAATTGTCGAGGCCGAACAGCGCCTGTATAAACTGGCCGAACAGGGCGTGGCCGAACGTGGCTTCCAAAGCTTTCTCAAGGCCGTGACCGATGCGGTGAACATGGCCAATGCCGCCTATCAGCGCGATGGCGGGCTTGCGGGCATTTCCACCGGGCTGATCGATCTCGACAAGAAGCTGGGCGGGCTGCACCCGTCCGACCTGATTATCCTTGCGGGCCGCCCTTCGATGGGCAAGACCTCGCTGGCCACCAATGTCGCGTTCAACATCGCCAAGGCGTATAAGCATGGGATGAAACATGACGGCACTGAGGGGGCGGTCGATGGCGGAGTCGTGGGGTTCTTCAGCCTTGAGATGAGCGCCGAGCAGCTTGCCGCGCGCATCCTGTCAGAGGCGTCGGAAGTGCCCTCGGAGCAGATCCGCCGTGGCGACATGACCGAAGGCGAATTTCGCCGTTTTGTCGAGGCCGCCAAGGCGCTGGAAGCCTGCCCGCTCTATATCGATGACACGCCTGCCCTGCCGATCAGTCAGGTGGCCGCCCGCGCGCGCCGCCTCAAGCGCACCCATGGGCTGGATGTGCTGATGGTCGACTACCTGCAGCTGCTGCGTGGCACTTCCAAGGAAAGCCGCGTGCAGGAAGTCTCGGAGATTACACAGGGGCTAAAGGCCATCGCCAAGGAGTTGAACATTCCCGTGATCGCGCTCAGCCAGCTGTCACGTCAGGTGGAATCGCGCGAAGACAAACGCCCGCAACTGTCGGACCTGCGCGAATCCGGCTCGATCGAGCAGGACGCCGATGTGGTGATGTTCGTCTACCGGGATGAGTATTACCGCGAACGCGAAAAACCCTCAGATCACGATCTGGACGGCATGGCCAAATGGCAGGAAATCATGGAATCCGTGCACGGCAAGGCCGAGTGCATCATCGGCAAGCAGCGCCACGGCCCCATTGGCACCGTGGAACTCAGCTTCGAAGGGCGCTTCACCCGCTTTGGCAATCTGATCAAGCCCTGGCAACAGGGCGACCAGAATTTCTGACGACCATATCCAGCCCATGATCACCGGCGTCAATCATGTGACACTTGTGGTGGCCGAACTGCCGCATGCATTGGTATTCTATGCAGATCAATTGGGCATGGCACTGCGCGCGCAGGGGCCACGTTCCGCCTATCTCGAAGGCGGCAGCTTGTGGCTGTGTCTGGAACAGGGCACGCCCACCCCGCGCGCGGATGACAGCCACATCGCACTGTCCTGCGCCCCTTCCGATTTCGAGGCGCTCTGCGCGCGGCTGTCAGATGCGCCACGCTGGAAAACCAACCGCTCGGAAGGGGCTTCGCTTTATGTGCTGGACCCTGACGGGCACAAACTGGAACTGCATCTGGGCAATCTCGAATCGCGGCTTGCGCATTACCGCGCAAACCCGCCCGAGGGGATGACCATCTTATAACATTTTCTTGCCCCAAATACTCTGGGGGGAATGCGGCGCAGCCGCAGGGGGGCAAAGCCCCCTTACACCGCCTTGCGCGCGCGCAAGGCCGCCCCAATCGTACCATCATCCAGATAATCCAGCTCGCCGCCCATGGGCACGCCTTGCGCCAGTGCTGTGACCTGCACGTCCAGTCCCGCCAGCGCATCGGCGATATAATGGGCCGTGGTCTGGCCGTCGACCGTGGCGGCTAGGGCAAGAATCACTTCGCGCGCGCCCTCGGCCTGCACCCGCGCCACCAGTTCGGGAATGCGCAAGTCTTCCGGGCCGACCGCATCCAGCGCCGATAATGTACCGCCCAGCACGTGATAGCGCCCGCCAAAGATACCACCGCGCTCCATCGCCCACAGATCGGCCACATCCTCGACCACGCAAATTTCGGCCGTTGCGCGTTTTGGATTGATGCAAATTTCGCATACAGGCAAGGTCGAGATATTGCCGCAGGTCTTGCAGGTCTGCGCGCTTTGGGCGACCCTGTCCAATGCCGCCAGAAGCGGACGCAGGCTTTGGTCGCGCCGCTGGATCAGATGCAGCACAAGCCTGCGCGCAGAGCGCGGCCCCAGACCCGGAAGCCGCGCAACCTGCGCAATCAGCGCCTCGATCTCATTGGGCGCGCGGTCCATACCTCGCTACCCGCTCAGAAAGGCAGCTTCATGTCGCGCGGCAGGCCCATAGCCTCGGTCAGTTTGCCCATCTCTTCCTTGGCGCGGGCCTCGGCCTTGACTTGGGCATCCTTGATCGCAGCAAGGATCAGGTCTTCGACCACTTCCTTGTCATCGGAGTTGAAGATCGAGGGGTCGATATCAAGCGCTGTCAACTCGCCCTTGGCGGTTGATGTGGCTTTGACCAGCCCTGCCCCAGATTCGCCGGTCACTGTGATTGACTTCAGGTCTTCCTGAAGCTGCGCCATCTTGCCCTGCATGTCCTGCGCGGCTTTCATCATCTTGGCCATATCGGCCATTCCGCCTAAACCTTTCATCATCTCATCAGCCTTTCTTCATGTTTCTTCAAACGGGTCCCAGTCGGGATCGAAAACGTCTTCTACTTCGGGCAGTGCCTCGGCGGCGGCATCTGATTCAGCATCGCTCAGGTCTCTGATCTCTGTGATCTTTGCACTGGGAAAGCTTTGGAATACTGCCGCGACAAGGGTATTTTTCAGCGCCTCATCTTCTTTTTCACCCAATTCTGTGGCGCGGCGCTCGGCCAATGTCGTGCCCCCCCCACCAGAGGTAACAGATACGCCCCAACGCACCCCTGTCCAGCCCTGCAAGCGCCCGGCCAGTCGCGCGGCCAGATCGGGCGAGGCCGCCTCGGTCGGCTCAAACTCGATCCGGCCGGGGGAATATTTCACCAGCCGCAAACAGGTTTCCACCTCGACCAGAAGCGCCATGTCGCGTTTTTCGCGGATCATGGCAACGACGGCGTCGAAATCGGGGTAATGCGCCAATGCCGGCGCCGCGCCAGCCAGCGCCGCCTGCGGGCCAGCCCCGCGCCCGCCACCATTGCGCTGCGTCGCCGGTCCTGAGTGGTCTTGCGGTGCGGGCGCGCGGGGCGGTCTGTCCGCCCCCCCCCCGCCTGGCCCAACACCTGGCCCCGCACTGGGGGGTGTCTGGTCATGCCATTTGCGCACCAGTTCTTCAGGGCTGGGCAGATCGGCCACATGTGTCAGACGGATGATCGCCATTTCTGCCGCCATCATAGCATTCGGCGCGCTGGCCACTTCTTCCAGCGCTTTCAGCAGCATTTGCCATGTCCGCGTCAGCGCACGCATCGGCAGGGCTTGGGCCATGCCCGCACCCCGGTCACGTTCCTCGGGGCTGAGGGTGGGATCATTGCCCGCGTCCGGCGTGATCTTGGTCACACTCAGCCAATGTGTGATCTCGGCCAGATCGCGCAAAACCGCCATCGGGTCCGCGCCATCGGCATATTGCGCAGCCAGTTCGGCCAGTGCCGCCCCTGCGTCGCCCCGCATGATATGATCGAACAGATCGAGCACCCGTGCGCGGTCCGCCAGCCCCAGCATGGCGCGCACCTGATCGACGCTGGTTTCGCCCGCGCCGTGGCTGATCGCCTGATCCAGCAGGCTCATCGCATCGCGCACCGACCCTTCGGCGGCGCGGGTGATCAGCGCCAGCGCGTCTTGCGCGACTTGCCCGCCTTCGGCCTTGGCCACCTTGTCCAGATGGGCAATCATGATTTCAGGCTCGATCCGGCGCAGATCAAAGCGCTGGCAGCGCGACAGGACGGTGACCGGCACCTTGCGGATCTCGGTCGTGGCGAAGATGAATTTCACATGCGCAGGTGGTTCTTCCAGCGTTTTCAACAACGCATTGAACGCGTTGTTGGACAGCATATGCACTTCGTCGATGATATAGATCTTATACCGCGCAGAAGCTGCCCGATAGGCGACCGAGGCGATAATCTCGCGGATATCATCCACGCCCGTGCGCGAGGCCGCGTCCATTTCCAGCACATCGACATGGCGGCCATCGGTGATGGCGCGGCAATGCTCGCACACACCACATGGCTCTGTGGTTGGCCCGCCCTCTCCGTCAGCCCCGATACAGTTCAACCCCTTGGCGATGATCCGCGCCGTGGTGGTTTTGCCAGTGCCGCGAATACCGGTCATGATAAAGGCGTGGTGAATACGGTCCGCCGCAAAGGCATTGCGCAAGGTGCGCACCATCGCATCCTGCCCGATCAGATCGGCAAAACTCTCGGGGCGGTATTTGCGCGCCAGAACCTGATAGGGGATTTGCGTCTCGCTCATGCGGGTCTGCCTGTCTTAATGCACCGCATCTTAACGCGCACGCGCGGCGATGGGAAACGGGATTTCCACCTATCAGCGGATCGCGTGCGTTTTGGTGCGGGAATTTGAGTATTTAGAGCAAGAAAATGCGACATGGTCACTCTGCCACCAGACCGTGTGTCTTTAGGAAGCGATTGAATATTTCAGCATAGGCGGCTGGATGTTCGACATGGGGCAAGTGGCCTGCGCGCCGCAGCAGTGCAAATTCCGACCCCGCCACCAGATCGGCAGTTTCGCGGACCAGATCAGACGGGGTAGAGCCGTCGCGCTCGCCCGCGATCCCCAAGGTGGGCACTTTCAGACCGGCAGTGGTGCTGTAGAAATCCGTACCTGCGATTGCTTCGGCGCAGCCCGCCCAACCCTCGATAGGGGTTGCGAGAAACATGTCGCGCCACAGCGCCAGATCGGGACTGGCGCGAAAGCTGGCGGTGAACCAGCGCGCCATCGTGGCATCGACCAAGGCAGACAAGCCCTGCGTGCGCGCCACCGCCGAACGGTCGCGCCACATCTGGGCAGTGCCGATGCGCGCTGCGGTGTTTGACAGCACCAGTGCGCGGATCAGGTCGGGGCGCTTGACTGCCAGCCCTTGCGCCACCATGCCGCCCAGCGACAGTCCGACAAAGACGCAAGCGCGGATATTCAGGTGGTCGAGCAGCGCTTCGGTATCGCGCACCAACTGGCCCATGCTATAAGGGGTCTGCGGCACATCCGACAGGCCATGGCCGCGCCGGTCATAACGGATCACGCGCAGCCCTGGCGCAAGATGAGGCAAAAGCGGGTCCCACATCCGCAAATCCGTGCCCAGCGCATTCGAGAAGACAACCGGCAGCCCGTCCCTTGGCCCGTCATCGCGGACGTGCAGCTGGATATGCCCAAGATCAGCGCGCGGCATCCCCATCCCCTTGTGCGAAAGCCGATTGCAGCACAGCGCGGTCCACATTCCCGCCAGAGGCCGTGACGATAACCGCCGCGCCCGAAATCTGGCCCGGATGAAACAGGGCTGCGGCCAGCGCCACCGCGCCGCCGGGCTCCAACACCAGCTTTAGCCGGTCATGCGCCAGCACCATGGCGCGCAGCGCATCAGAATCGCTGACCACCAGCCCCGGACCACATAGGCGCTGCAAAATGGGCCATGTCAGCTTGCCGGGGCGCGGCGTGACGATCGCATCGCACAGGCCCGACCGTGTCGGATTTTCCACGACCTGTCCTGTTGCCAGCGATTGCGCGACATCGTCGAACCCCTCCGGCTCGACGGTGCGGACCTGCATCTGCGGGGCCTGCCGTTCAAGTGCAAGCGCTATGCCCGATGTCAGCCCGCCGCCCCCGCAGCAGACCAGCACCTGCGCCTCGTCCANACCTTCGGCCCGCGCCTGTTCGGCGATTTCAAGCCCNACACTGCCCTGACCCGCAATCACCTGCGCGTGGTCAAANGGCTGGATCAACTCCAGCCCGCGTTCGGCCGCCAAGGCCGCGCCCAAGGCGTCACGATCCTCGCGCGTGCGGTCATAGAGCACCACCTCGGCCCCCAGCGCACGGGTATTGGCAATCTTGATCGCGGGCGCGTCGCGCGGCATGATGATCAGCGCAGGCAATCCGCGCAGCCCCGCCGCATAAGCCACCCCCTGCGCGTGATTGCCCGAGGAAAACGCAATCACACCGCGCGCGCCCTCTGGTAGGGATGTGATTGCCGACCACGCACCGCGAAACTTGAAGCTGCCGGTATGTTGCAGGCATTCCGCTTTGATGAAGACCCTGCGCCCCGCGATCTCGTCCAGAAAGGGCGACGAGAGTAGGGGCGTGCGCCGCGCATACCCCTCAAGGCGCTGTGCCGCCGCAGAAATCATGTCGTAGTTCACAGGCACATCCCCAGCCACTCATGAATGACTTGCAGCGACTCGCGTTCATCCAGAAACGGGATATGCCCGCGCCCCGGCACTTCGGCAAACAGCATATCCGGGCGCAGGCGCTGCATCTCGGCGGCGGTTTCAGCACTTAGCAAATTGGAATTGGCCCCGCGGATCAGCGCCAACGGCATCCCGTCACAGGCCGCGAACATCGGCCATAGATCCCCACCGCCCCCCTCCATTGCCGCCAGAAAGGCATCGCGCAAGGCGGGGTCATAGTTCAGCTCCAGCCCTTGATCAGTGGCAATGAAGTGGCGCTGTGCTTCTTCCAGCCAGCGCCCTTCGGGCATGTCCGAAAATTCAGGCGCTGCACGTTCAAGCGCGATTGCGGCCTGTGCATGGCTCCAGGCCGTCGGGGTTTGCCCGATATACTGCGAAATCCGCGCCAGCCCCTCTGCGTCAATCACCGGCCCCACATCGTTCAGACACAGTCCCCGCAACCTGTCGCGCGCCACTGCTGCCAGATACATGCCGATGATCCCCCCGCGCGAGGTGCCCAGCACCGCCACCTGATCCAGCCCCAGATGATCCAGCAGCGCAATCACATCCGCGCCTTCCTGCATCACAGTATAGGTCTCCGCGCCTGTCCATTGCGACTTGCCGCGACCCCGATAATCCAGCCGGATCAACCGCAAAGGGGGCAAATGCGGTGCCAGATAATCGAAATCCGTCCCGTTGCGCGTCAGCCCGGACAGACACAGGAGCGCGCGCCCATGGCCGTCATCGGTGTAATGCAGCTTTGCCCCATCGGGCGCTGTGAAATACGGCATGGCTCTGCCCCCTGCTGATGCTGGCTACAGGATTGACACGGCGGGGATGAAAGGAAAACCCCTTCCCCATTTTCTTGCCCAAAATACTCACACTCCCGACATCTGCAACTCGGTGCAGCATCAGCGGTTGAGGCGCTCCAGCCGGGCGCGCACACTCAACCCATGCGCCTCCAGGCTTTCGGAAATTGCCAGTTGCTCAGCCGCAGGGCCAATCGCGGCCAGCGCCTCGGGGGTCATGCGTGCTAAGGTGGTGCGCTTCATGAAATCCAGCACTGACAGCCCGGATGAGAACCGCGCCGAGCGGGCGGTGGGCAAAACGTGGTTCGGCCCGCCGACATAATCGCCAATCGCCTCGGGCGTCCAATGGCCCAGAAACACGGCGCCCGCATGGCGAATGCTGTCCAGCAGCGCATCGGGGTCAGCCACACAGAGTTCCAGATGCTCGGGCGCGATACGGTCAGACAAGGCCGCTGCCTCGGCCAGATCGCGCACCACGATCACCGCGCCATAATCGCGCCAGCTTGCACCCGCGATGGCGCGGCGCTCCAATGTTTCAAGGCGCTTGTCCACAGCCTGCATGACTGCGCGGCCAAACCCATCATCCGTTGTGATCAGCAGCGATTGGGCGTTCTCATCGTGCTCGGCCTGCGACAGCAGGTCCAGCGCGATCCAGTCGGGGTCATTGTCGCTGTCTGCGATGACCAATATTTCGGACGGGCCTGCGATCATGTCAATCCCGACGCGACCAAAGACGCGCCGCTTGGCGGCAGCGACATAGGCATTTCCGGGTCCGGTGATCTTGTCCACAGGCGCTATGGTTTCAGTTCCATACGCCATGGCCGCCACGGCCTGCGCGCCGCCAATGCGGTAGACCTTGTCCACGCCCGCAAGCCGTGCCGCCAGCAACACCAGCGGGTTGACCACCCCGCCCGGTGTTGGCGCACAGACGACCAGATGTTCCACCCCTGCCACCTGTGCCGGGATCGCATTCATCAGCACCGAGGACGGATAGCTTGCCAGCCCGCCCGGCACATACAGACCCGCTGCCGCCACCGGCCCCCAGCGCCAGCCGAGTTCCGCGCCATATTCATCGTGCCAGCGCATGTCTTCGGGGCGCTGGCGCGCGTGATAGGCGCGAATACGGGTGGCGGCCAGTTCCAGTGCGGCGCGCTCATGCGCTGGCACACGGGCGCATTCGGCCTCGATCTCGTCTGGCGTGAAGGCCAGTGTTTCGGGCGTCAGCGTCAGGCGGTCGAATTTCGTGGTCAGCTCGATCACGGCGGCATCGCCGCGCGCGCGCACATCTGCGATGATCGTGGCAACCGTGTCATCGACATCGACAGCGTCTTCGCGCTTGGCACTCAGCAATGCGGTAAAGCCCGCCTCGAAATCCGGGGCGCGACTGTCAAGAAAAACGGGCATTCAGGCGTCCTTGTCCAACGGGTGTTCCGGCGCCTTGCGCGCGGGGGCGCGATAGGGCCGCGTCACGTCAGATAGGGCGACATCCAGACATTCCACCTCCAGCCGGATTTCCCCATCCCCGGCAAGGATCAGCGACACATGGCCCGCACCATCTGCGCCCGGATGAAACTCCAGCGCCAGCAGCGACAGGATCAGGTCTGCATCCGCCCGGTCAAACCCGGTGGTTGCAGCGCCCATCACATCATGGATCATCAGTACGGACTGCACGCGTTCGTAATCGCCACCCGGTGCCGCCCGTGCGTGATCTTCCCAGCGAAAGCGGTTGATCAGCAGCGCAAAGCGGCGGCGCTTGCGATCAAAGGTCATTTCCGGTGTGGGGAAAACCGCATCCTGAACCAGCGCCGAGATCACTTTCAGATCATCAACGTCCAGCGCTTGCAGGCGCAGCGGGCGTTCGGCCCCATCTTCAAAACGTGCATCACTCATGTGTGCTTGATCCGCTCTATCTTGGCACCACACGCGCCCAGCTTGTCTTCGACATTCTCATAACCGCGATCCAGATGATACACGCGGCTGACAACCGTTTCCCCCTCGGCGGCAAGGGCGGCAAGGATCAACGAGACAGAGGCGCGCAGGTCGGTCGCCATGACCGGCGCACCGCGCAACCGCTCGACACCTGTGACAGTGGCGGTACCGCCATGCACGTCGATCTGTGCCCCCATCCGCGTCAGTTCCGGCGCGTGCATGAAGCGATTCTCGAAAATATGTTCTTCCAGCACCGACACACCATCGGCGCTGCACATGGCGGCCATGAATTGTGCCTGCAAATCGGTCGGGAAGCCGGGGAAAGGTTCTGTTGATACATTCACCGGGCGCAACCGGTCAGACGTGCGGCTGACGCGCAGCCCGCGCGCCGTCTCGATCACTTCGACCCCGGCTTCTTGCAACTTGTCGGCGAATGCTTGCACCAGATCCAGCCGTCCGCCCAGGCATTCGACCGTGCCGCCAGCGATGGCGGGGGCCAGCATATAGGTGCCCAGCTCGATCCGGTCGGTCACCACAGGGTGGGTCGCCCCCCCAAGGCTGGCCACACCCTGAATGGTGATGGTGCTGGTGCCTTCGCCATCGATCTGCGCGCCCATGCGGCGCAGACATTGGGCAAGATCGACGATTTCAGGCTCGCGCGCGGCGTTTTCCAGAATGGTGGTGCCCTTGGCCAAAGTCGCTGCCATCAGGGCGTTTTCCGTGGCCCCGACCGAAACGATGGGAAATGTGAAGCGCGCGCCCTTCAGCCCGCCCGGCGCTTTCGCATGCACATAGCCATCGCGCAGGTTCAATTCCGCGCCTAGTGCCTCCAACGCGCGCAGGTGCAAATCCACAGGGCGCGCACCGATGGCACAGCCACCGGGCAAGGACACGATCGCATGCCCGTCGCGTGCCAGCATCGGGCCCAGCACCAGAATAGACGCCCTCATCTTGCGCACGATGTCATAATCGGCTCGGTGCGAGGTCAGGTCATGGCTGGACAAGGCCAGCACCTTGCCATCTTGCAAACTGGCCACCTCAGCCCCAAGCGAGCCGAGCAGCTCGGACATGGTACGAATATCCGACAGGCGCGGCGCATTGGTCAGCGTCAGCGGCGCATCTGTCAGCAGCGTGGCAGGCATCAGCGTCAGGCAGGCATTCTTTGCACCCGCAATCGGGATTTCCCCTGAGAGGGGACCATTCCCGGTGACAACGATCGAATCCATGTGCTCTGCCCTTTACTCTTTATCTTTTTGCACAGTCTGTGGCGCATCTGTGCGCGCGCGGGTTTGCGCCTTGCGTTTGGCGATATTCGCTTTCAGGGCAGCTTTCAACCGTGCGGCCCGCGCCGCATCGCGGGTTTTTGCCGACCCTGCTTTATTTGCCTTGGTTTCACTCATGTCCCCTCGTAGCGCAAGTTTCAAAAACCGTCCAGATAAGGGTTGCACAGCGCGAAATTTCCGACTACCTAGCCGCGGCAAGTGCCGACAGGCTATGCTGTGGTAGCTCAGTGGTAGAGCACACCCTTGGTAAGGGTGAGGTCGAGAGTTCAATCCTCTCTCACAGCACCACCCCTCCTTGTATTTTCTGACTTGACCTCTGGCGCAAGCTGGCGCAAGGGCGGGGCATGGGACAGGCTCAACTTTCGATCGACCTCAAGGCACTGCAATCGAACTGGCGCGCGCTTGACGCGCAGTCGGGCGCGCAGGTGCAAACCGCAGCAACCGTCAAGGCCAATGGCTACGGGCTGGGCGCGGGCCATGTGGCCCATGCGCTGGCCCATGCAGGGGCGCGGCGCTTCTTTGTGGCGCTGGCCGAAGAAGGGGTTGCCGTGCGCGCGGCCATCGGACCTGACCTGCCCATCCATGTCTATGGCGGGCATATGGAAGGCGATGCGCGCCTGATATCCGAAGCGCGGCTGATCCCCATGCTCAATTCCACCGAACAGTTGACCCGCCATTTTGAGGCGTTGAACGGCCACCCGTTCGGCATTCAGCTGGATACCGGCATGAACCGACTGGGGATGGAGCCCGCCGAATGGGCCGCAGTCGCCGAGATTGTGTTGGCACAGGGGCCCGAACTGCTGATGTCGCATCTGGCCTGCTCGGACGTGCCCGACCATGACATGAATGCGCAACAGCTCGACCTGTTTCACCAGATGACCGATGGCACAGGCGTGCCGCGCTCGCTTGCGGCCACCGGCGGGGTGCTGCTGGGCAAGGACTATCACTTCGACATCACCCGCCCCGGCATTGGCCTGTATGGCGGTGATCCTTTCACACAGGCGCAGCCTGTTGTGCGCCTGAGCATTCCTGTCATTCAGACCCGCTATGTAGATGCAGGCGAGACTGTGGGCTATGGCAACAGCTTCACGGCCCCCCATGACATGCGCGTAGCCACGATCTCCGCAGGTTACGCAGATGGCATCCAGCGCGCTTTGTCCCACAAGGCCACGCTTTGGGCCGAGGACATCCCCTGCCCGCTGGTTGGGCGCGTGTCGATGGACCTGCTGACCATCGACATCAGTGATGTGCCCCATGACCCGGATATGCTGGACCTGATTGGTCCGCATCAAAGCATAGATGACGTGGCAAATGTGATCGACACAATCGGCTATGAAATCCTGACTGGTCTGGGCCATCGCTACGCGCGGCGCTATCTGTAGCGCACCACCGTACACGAGATACCCGATTACGGAATGAGGGCTTTGCGGACGGTGGTGCGATGGATCAAGCCGCGCAGCGTCGGGCCGCGGTGCGGCGATCTGCTGCCACTGTTTCGCGCGGGAGAGACTGCTCGAACGACGGATATCCCGAACAACGAACGCTCGCCCCTTCGGCATCCGGCCTAAGTCGCGCCAAAAAGGGCAACGCGCATTAGGCAGGTCGTGACCATTGGACCTCAGTCCAGCAGCACGCCTGCCTCAAGCTGCGCGCGCAGCCTGTCCACTGCTTCGGCCAGACGCGCGTCGATGATGTGCAGGTATTCCGTCCAGCTGTGCAGCCCTTCCAGTGGGGCCGCCCCGTCAGATATGCCCCGCAGCGCGATCAGCGGCACATCGAAGCGCTGGCAGGCCCGCAGCACGGCGTAGCTTTCCATATCGACCATATCCTCAGCAATCCCGTCATAGGCCGCACCCGAGACGATATTGGCCCCGGTCGACAGGCTGGCCGATGGCAGATCTGCGATCTGGTAGGGCAGCGCCAAGCTTGCAGGCAGGTCCAGAAACGGTGTGACGCCTTTTTCGAAGCCCAGCGCTGTGGCATCCATATCGCGGTATGCCAGCGTATGGGCCTGATAAACTGTGCATTGCTCCAGCCGCGCAGACCCTGCCGAGCCGAGCGACACGACCAGATCCGGCAAGCCGGCCCCTGCCTGCAAACCTGCCAGCGTGGCGGCTGTGGCAACGGCCCCCTCGACCGGGCCAACCCCGGTCATGACCGGTGTAAACCGCGCGCGCAGTTCGGGGCCGTATTCCGCCTCCGCCGCCATCAGGAACAGGACGCGAAAGCGCCCGATTTGCGCGATCACGGATGCGCTCACGCGGCCGGAGGGCGGCGTGCGACATGCACGGCACACTGCGCGCGCGCCACAACCTTGCTGGCGGTCGAGCCAAGCAGCAGGCTTTGCGTTCCGGGCCGGTGCGAGGCGATGATGATGCACGCCACCCGTTGCGCGCGGGCATGTTCCAGCACCTCATGGGCGGCATCCCCTTCGGCCACGACAATCGCCGCATTATCCAGCCCTTCGGCCAGCTTGGCCATATCCGCCTCGATGGCGCTGCGCATATCCTCGCGCCAGCCCTCGGGCAGGTAACTGAGGGCGAATACAGGTGCAGGCTCCATCACATGCATCAGCGTGATCTGCCCGCCCGGCGCAAGCAGCGCCTTCGCAATATCCAGCGATGGCGCGGCATCTTGTGCCGCCTCATAGGCGACGGTCACCAGAATATGAGAATACATAAGCGCTCCTCTCAGTGGGATTTACACTCCATTCAGATCAGGAAAACAAAAGAATGACCAGCCCTTCCGATACCGTCCCACCGCCTGCTTGAAAGATCGNTGGGCGGTGCGAGCGCGCGCGGGATCAAGGTCGGCGGTCGCTGCGGCTGAAAGGCGCGACACCACTAGAACCGAAAGCGGCCTTGGGGTGGGGATGTTTACGCGTCTCGTCGTGAATACCGGTCAGGATCTGTGCGAATATCGTCCCCCCTGACGCGATCAGAGCATCGGGGAAATCATAATCGCGATTGTGCAGGGCCGGATGGCCCTCGCCTGCGCCAAGGAAGAACAAGGCTGTGCGGGTACCTGCACTGAACGCGCCAAAATCTTCCGATGCGCGCATGGGCAAGGCGAACTCACCATTTTGCACTCCAAGGGCCGTGCATGCGCGCGAGACATGCGTGGCCGCTTGCGGGTCATTATGGGTGGCGTTGAAATGATCATGGCGGGTAATCTCCAGCGTCACCCCCTTGGCATGCGCCTGCGCAAACGCGCAGATGTCCTGCTCGAACCGCTCCAATGCGCTGTCACTTACGGTGCGCAGGGTCACAAAGGCCTCTGCCTGCGCGGGGGCAATCCCGAAGGCGGGCACGCCCATGTTCAGATGGCACAACGTCGCCAGCCGGAAATCTGGTCCCATCGGTGGGGCGGTCGCATGGCGCGCCACCTCTGCCATCACTGCGGCCAATGCAGGTGCAGGCGAGGCACCCGTTTCAGGCAGAGAGGCATGTGCCTCGCGCCCCTGAAAGCGCAAGCGCAACCCGACCGAGGCGCAGCTTGCTGGCCCCGCACCCACAGCGACCGTGCCAAGCGCCATGCCGGGCATATTATGCAGCGCAAAGGCCCAGTCGGGGCGCAGGGTTGCAAATTTCGGGTCATTCAGCACCGCGCGCGCGCCAGCACCAGTTTCCTCGGCGGGTTGGAACAGCAAGATCACCCGCCCGATTGCAGGCCGGTTGCCCCCCAGCCACAGCCCCAAGCCTGCCAGAATAGCCATATGCCCGTCATGCCCGCACAGATGCGCCACACCGGGGGTTTGAGAGGCGTAGTCAAGACCGGCCTGTTCCTGAATTGGCAGCGCGTCCAGTTCTGCGCGGAACATCACATTTGGCCCCGGTTGGCCGCTGTCATAGACGACGGCCAGACCATGCCCGCCCAAGCCCTCAACGATCTGGTCGGGAAAGGTTGCGCGCAAGAACTGGCTGATGGTGTCAGCGCTCGCCGCTTCTGCACCGGAAATTTCCGGTGCCTGATGCAAGCGGCGGCGCAGGTGTGTCAGGGCCGCAATTTGGCTGTCGGTCAGGATATGCTCGCTCATAGGACAATGTTTCGCGCGCCATGCGGGCAATGTCCAGCAGCCCCCCGCGCAAAACCTGCGCGCGGGGCAAGAATGCGATTATTCCCACTCCATTTCCGCGAAGACAGCACCCGCGTTGCGCGTTGCCAGTTCGTCGAATGTGTCAAGCTGGGTATAAGGCGACTGATCGACATAATATGCTGTCGTCAGATCACCGCCCTCATCAATATGCTCGCCGATGCGCGCGCGCAGCCAGACCAGATAATCATGCGTATAGCGGCGGACCTGCGCCATGTTGGTGGGGTGCCCGTGGCCGGGAATGACATAGGTTGCGCCCAATGGCTCGAACGCCGTTTCCCATGTCTCAATCCAGCAAGAGGTGCAGGTTCCCTCAAATATCGGGGGCATACGTTCGTGAAAGGCAATATCGCCAGCAATCACAAGCGACTGTTCGGGCAGCCAAACCTGCGTGTCACCGGGGCTGTGGGCGGGGCCAAGATGCAGCACTTCGATACGGAAATCGCCCATCGTCATCTCGACGCGATCCTCAAATAACTCGGTCGGTTGCATCGGAACTGTGCCCTCGGATTTCTCGCGCGCATAGTTTTGCAAGCTGGCAAGCGCCTGACCGGCGTCTTTCTCGAACTCTGTCGCAGCGTCGACATGGGCCAAGATCGGCACGCCCTGTTCAATCCAGTAATTGTTGCCCAGCATGGCATGGCCCTGCCCGTTTTCGGCGACCACCAGCATCACATCCTGATCCGTGCGCGCGCGGATTTCTTCGTGAAGCGCCTGCGCGATCTGATAGGATGCGCCGGAATTGACGACGACCACCCCTTCGCCGGTGATGACGAAACTCAGATTGTTGTTATGGCCTGAATTTTCATAGGTGGGCGGGGCGGTTGCGCCGATGGAGGTCCAGACATTGGGGATCACCTCAACCGGTTTGTTATACAGCACAGATTGCGGATATTTGTCCGGTATATCCTCGGATGCGAAGGCGGCACCTGCCCAGAGAAAAGCTATTGCGAAAACGCCTGATATACGTGTCATCTCATACTCCTGCATGAAAACGGTAGCGGTTGTCAGCCAGTCGCTCGGCGCGGCCAATGCCGCCCTCGGGCAGATGAAAGCCAAGGATCGTCAGATCATCTGCGGTGATCCGGTCCAACAGGCGCAGCCGTGTTTGCGCCGCCTGTTCAAGGTCGTCATCAGAACCAGAATGCCATTCTGGCCGCTCGAACGCCAGATGATGATTAACCAGCGCATCGCCTGTCACAATCAGGCCCTGCCCGCCTGCATCCAGTACAAAGGACATATGGCCCGGTGTGTGGCCCGGTGTGGACATGGCCTGAATGCCCGGCAGAACCTCTGCGCCATCCTCGAACAGGGTCACATGATCCTCGACCTCGACCAGCCGCCGTTGCGCGCCCACTGCGAAAGACTGCCGCGCGGCACCGATGCTTTCAACCGTGTCAGGGTCCATCCAGTAATCCCATTCCGCGCGCCCCATCATCACCTCGGCATTGGGCAGCAGGGGTTCATCGAAATCATCCAGCAGCCCCCAGATGTGATCGGGATGCGCGTGAGTGATGACCAGATGCGTGATGTCTTCGGAGACAACACCGAGCGAGTCCATCGCCTGCATCATGTGACCGGCAGAGGGCATGAAATCCGGCCCCGCGCCAATGTCGAACATCACCACGCGCGGCCCATCGCGCAGCAAGACCAGATTGCAGGGCGGCTCGAACTGGTCGCCGCTCAGGCCGTGGCGGGCCAGCACTTCGGCCAATTCTTCTTGCGGCATGTTCTCAAGCATCATGTCAGCCGGAAGTTCAAGATACCCGTCCGACAGCATGTCGATGCGCGTTCCAGCGCGTTCCAGCGTGGTTCTTGCCTGTAGCCGCTGCGGCAGCGCAAGCGCCAGCGTTGCAGCACCTGTGCTTTGGATGAATCCTCGTCTGTTCATCATGTCTTTCTCCCTCATGCGAAAGTTCGCATGATCCTGTCATACGTTGCATTGACGGATGCGAGGGAGAGCGCATCAAACTACACACCAGACCTTATAGGTCTTTGTGACAGATGCAAGACTACAGATCTGTTGCACGCCGACATATTCTGCCCGTTGGGCGCATCAGCCCACGCATGAAAAAGGCCACCCGGAAACCGGATGGCCTTTTGTAATTCTGTCATGGTGGCGGCTTAGCCGTTGACGGCATCTTTCAGCGCTTTTGCAATCGTGACCTTGACTGCCTTGTCCGCCGCTTTGGTCATTGTCTCGCCCGTTGCGGGGTTGCGAACCTGACGCTCTGGGCGCGCGCGGCACATGATCTTGCCGATACCGGGCAGCGTGATCGCGCCCCCTGCAGAAACTTCCTGCATGACCAGATCCGACACAGCGTCCAGCGCAGCTGCCGCAGTCTTCTTGTCAGCGTCCATCTTCTCGGCCAGTGCTGCGACGAGTTGGGTCTTGGTCATCGGTTTAGCAGTCATATTGAACTCCTTAGGATAAGTTTTTTTCTGGCAGCGACGCATCTGCGCCACTCAACGATGCGTTGCATTGCGAGCCGCATCTAGCCCGAGATTTCAGGGACTGGCAATCACCCCAACCTCAGAAAAAGCAGCTTTTCCACCGAAAAGGCCATAAAATGCCACTTACAGAAAGGCAGTTTCACTAAATGAGCGCAGTTTTCTGCTGTGAATTTTCTCTAGCGGCATCTCGCGCAGCAATTCCATCGCCCGAATCCCGATCTGCAAATGCCGTGCGACCTGGGTCTTGTAGAAAGATGACGCCATGCCCGGCAACTTCAATTCGCCATGCAGGGGTTTGTCTGACACACATAGCAAGGTGCCGTAGGGCACACGGAACCGGAACCCGTTGGCCGCTATGGTGGCGCTCTCCATATCCAGCGCAATGGCGCGCGACTGGCTGAGCCGCTGCACGGGGCCGGACTGGTCGCGCAATTCCCAGTTGCGGTTGTCGATTGTGGCGACGGTGCCGGTGCGCATGATCTGCTTGAGCGCGTAACCTTCCAGTTGCGTGACCTGCGCCACGGCATCTTGCAGCGCAATCTGGATTTCAGCCAAAGCGGGAATAGGCACCCAGACAGGCAAATCCGCATCCAGCACGTTGTCTTCGCGCAAATACGCGTGCGCCAGCACAAAATCGCCCAGCGCCTGAGAATTGCGCAAGCCCGCACAATGGCCCACCATCAGCCATGCATGCGGGCGCAACACGGCAATATGGTCGGTGGCAGTTTTCGCATTCGACGGCCCCACCCCGATATTGACCAGCGTAATTCCCGCCCCGCGCGGGCGCTTCAGGTGATAGGTTGGCATTTGCGGCAAACGCGGCAGCGCCGGGATGGCCCCGTCAGGGTTTGTCAGCTTAAAATTACCGGGCGCAACGAAGGACGTGTAGCCGCTATCAGGGTCGCGCAACTGCTCGCGGGCGAAAGCCTCGAACTCATCAACATAGAACTGATAGTTGGTGAACAGGATATGGTTCTGGAAATGCTCGGGGTCGGTCGCGGTGTAATGCGCCAGCCGCGCCAACGAGTAGTCGATGCGCTGCGCCGTGAACAGCGCCAGCGGGCGCGTGCCATCTTCATTCTGCGCGCGGCCGCCATTGACGATATCATCATTCGTCGTGGCCAGATCGGGCACATCAAACATATCGCGCAGCGACAAGGACAACTCGCCATTCTCCGGCAGGCTGACATCGCCGCGCCCCGCCATGGCGAAGTGCAACGGAATTGGCGTCATTGAGGGGCCGATACTGACCGGCACCCCATGATTTTGCATCAAAAGCGATATCTGCTGGCGCAGGTAATGGCGAAACAGATCCGGCCGCGTCACCGTCGAGGCGTAGCTGCCCGGCTCGGACACATGCCCATAGCTCAGGCGCGAATCGATCTGGTCATAGCGCGAAGTCACAAAGCGGATTTCAGGATAAAACGCACGATACCGCGCCGAAGTCTTTTCCCCGCTGACCACACGGTTGAACGCATCGATCAGAAATTTGGTCGATGTGGCATACAACTCTTCCAGATAGGCCACGGCTTTGTCCGGGTCGGTCAAGAACCGGTGTTCAGGCAATGTCGGCGTCAGGATGGAAAGTGTCTTGTTCGGTGTCATCTGCGTTTTTCCTTATTGTGGTGGCACCGCGGGCCTGACGCGACATTGCCACCCCTGCGCGGGACCGACAAGCACCCGATATCAAAGAATCGCTCTTCCCCCGCATCTGCCAATAGATTAGCTTTGCGCCATGACGACAGCTTTTCTCACCCACCCCGACGCCCTCGCACATCAGACACCTGCCGGACACCCCGAGCAGATCGCCCGAATAGACGCGATTTATTCCGCCATCGCCGCCCCCGAATTCGCAGGGCTGATGCGGCTGGATGCGCCCCTGGGCGAAGAAGACCAGCTTTTGCTGTGCCATCCCGAACATTATGTGACCCGCATCCGCAAGGCGATCCCGGCGGCAGGCATGTATCAGCTTGATGCCGATACGCATGTCTCGCCCGGATCACTGGACGCAGCCCTGCGCGGTGTTGGCGGGGCGTGCCATGCCGTTGATCTGGTCATGGACGGCACCGCACAGAATGCCTTTGTCGCCATGCGCCCCCCCGGTCATCATGCGGAACGCGCGACGCCAATGGGGTTTTGCCTGTTTGGCACAATTGCGATTGCAGCGCGTCATGCGATGGAACGCCACGGGTTGCAGCGTGTCGCGGTGGTCGATTTCGACGTGCATCACGGCAATGGCACACAAGACCTGCTGTGGGACGAGCGGCGCGCCTTGTTCGTGTCCAGTCACCAGATGCCGCTCTGGCCCGGCACCGGCAAGGCCGATGAGCGCGGCGCATTCGGCAATGTCATGAACATTCCCCTGCCCCCCGGAACCGAAGGCACCAGCTTTCGCAGGGTCTATGAAGACACGGTCTTGCCGCAACTGGAGCGATTTGCACCTGAACTGGTGCTGGTTTCCGCCGGATTTGACGCCCACCGCGATGACCCGCTTGCGCAACTGAACCTGACCGAAGAAGATTTCGCATGGGTCACAGGTGCCCTGTGCGACATTGCCGCGCGCCATAGCGGCGGGCGGCTGGTCTCGGTGCTGGAGGGGGGCTATGATCTGGATGCGCTGAGACGCAGTGTTTCTGCGCATATCCGCGTGCTGATGGAGAAAAGCGCATGAGCGACAAAGCTGTTTCCGAGATGAACTTTGAAGAAGCCCTGCGCGGGCTGGAAGAGATTGTCACGCGGCTGGAACGCGGCGATGTCCCGCTGGACCAGTCGATCACCCTGTATGAACGCGGGGCCGCGCTGAAAAAGCATTGTGAAACCCGCCTGAACGAGGCCCAGATGCGCGTCGAGGCGATCCGGTTGTCCGAAGACGGAACGCCCAAGGGCACGGAGCCATTCTCGGCATGAGCGACTTTGCCACCGCCCTTCACTCGGCGGCAGAGAAGATCGAGGCGCGTCTGGCAGCCGAAATCGCCGCCCTGCCCGACAGTCAGGTGCGCGAGGCAATGGCGTATGCGGCACGCGGCGGCAAGAAACTGCGCGGCTTTCTGGTCATGGAATCCGCAAGGTTGCACAGCATTGCGCCCGAAATATCCGTGCAGGCGGCCGCCGCAATCGAGGCGATCCATGCCTATTCGCTGGTG